>QWCO01000544.1_pt1 | contig 22166 bp, 17 predicted proteins | sample 1972611 | NCBI WGS metagenome assembly QWCO01 (sample SAMN09866706, study PRJNA288562) | Human oral metagenome isolate term1_saliva, whole genome shotgun sequencing... | reverse complement strand
AAAATCGGAAATAATGTTATTTGCCATTCTGGTAGTGTTATAGGTGCTGATGGTTTTGGTTTTGCTCCAAATTCAGAAACAAATAGCTATGATAAAATTCCACAAATAGGCATCGTTACCATAGAAGATAATGTTGAGATAGGAGCAAACACATGTATTGACCGCTCAACAATGGGAAGTACATATTTACGTAAAGGTGTAAAACTCGACAACCTTGTGCAGATAGCGCATAATACAGATATTGGTGCAAATACTGTTATGAGCGCACAAGTTGGTATTGCAGGCTCAACTAAAGTTGGAGAATGGTGTATGTTTGGTGGACAGGTAGGTATAGCTGGACATTTGAAAATAGGAAATAAAGTTTTTCTCGGTGCACAGTCAGGTGTATTGAGTAAATTAAAAGACAATCAATCTCTTATGGGAAGTCCTGCAATAGAGCCACGTAACTATTTTAAATCACAAGTCATATTTCAAAGACTTCCAGAGATTTACAAGCAGATAAACGTTTTACAGAAAGAAATTGAAGAATTGAAAAAGAACAAATAATATATATGGAAACAACAAAACAGAAAACACTAAAGGGAAGCTTTTCGCTCTTTGGGAAAGGTTTACATACAGGGTTAAGCCTTACTGTTACATTTAATCCAGCTCCAGATAATACAGGATACAAAATTCAACGAATTGATTTAGAGGGACAACCTATCATAGACGCTATTGCAGAAAATGTTGTTGATACACAACGCGGAACTGTAATAGCAAAAGGCGAGGCTCGTGTTAGCACAATCGAACACGGTATGGCTGCTCTATATGCAATGGGAATAGATAATTGTTTAATTCAAATAAACGGTCCAGAATTTCCTATTCTTGATGGTTCAGCAGCAATGTATGTTGATAAAATTAAAGAAATAGGTATTATAGATCAAAATGCTCCAAAAGATTATTATATTATAAGAAAAAAGATGGAGTATAAAGATGAACGAGGAAGCGTCATCACAATCTTACCCGATGAACAATTTTCTATAACTGCAATGTGTTCTTTCGATTCTAAATTTATTAGTAGTCAATTTGCAACACTTGACGATATTGATAAATTTGCTGATGAAATAGCACCTGCAAGAACGTTTGTTTTTGTTAGAGATATTATGCCATTGTTACAAGCTAATCTTATAAAAGGTGGAGATCTCGACAATGCGATTGTTATCTACGAGAAACAAGTAGACCAACCAACTCTCGATCAGTTAGCCGACTTACTTAAAGTTCCACACATGGATGCTACAAGCATTGGCTATATACAGAATAAACCTCTCATTTGGGATAATGAGTGTACAAGACATAAGTTATTAGATATTATCGGTGATGTAGCTTTAATAGGAAAACCTATCAAAGGACGCATTGTTGCAACTAGACCCGGTCATACGGTGAACAACAAGTTTGCAAGAATGATTCGTAAAGATATCCGCAAGCACGAAATTCAAGCTCCTATTTACGATCCGAATGAAGAGCCTTTAATGGACAATATCCGAATACGTGAGCTTCTTCCCCATCGTTACCCTATGCAACTTGTTGATAAGGTAATTGCAATGGGAGCAACAACAATAGTTGGCGTTAAGAATATTACCGCCAATGAACCATTTTTCCAAGGACATTTTCCACAAGAACCTGTTATGCCTGGTGTTCTTCAAATAGAAGCTATGGCACAGTGCGGTGGACTATTGGTACTTTCTCAAGTAGAGGAACCAGAGAGATGGTCTACCTACTTCCTAAAGATAGACAATGTGAAGTTCCGTCAGAAGGTTATTCCTGGCGATACTTTATTATTCCGCGTTGAACTTTTAAGCCCCGTACGCCATGGAATTAGTTCAATGCAAGGTTATATGTTTGTTGGTGATAATGTTGTAGCAGAAGCTACATTTACTGCTCAAATAGTAAAAAATAAATAAATAGAATTATGAATACTATTAGCCCATTAGCATTCGTACATCCAAATGCAAAGATAGGTAATAATAATATCATCGGTCCGTTTTGTTATATTGATGACAATACAGTAATTGGCGATAATAATAAGTTGCTTAATAGTGTTACAATACACACAGGTGCACGAATTGGCAACGGAAACGAATTTTTCCCCGGAGCGAGCATTTCTACCAAACCACAAGATTTGAAATTCCGTGGTGAAGAAAGTATCTGTGAAATTGGTGATAATAATTCAATACGTGAAAATGTAACTATTTCGCGCGGTACAGCTTCAAAGGGAACGACAATTGTAGGCAGCAACAATCTTTTTATGGAAAGTATGCACATTGCCCACGACTGCATTATCGGGTCGAATATAATTATAGGTAATTCAACGAAATTAGCTGGAGAAGTAAAGGTAGAAGATTATGCTATTATCTCTGCCTCTGTTCTCTGTCATCAGTTCTGTAGCATCGGGTGTAATGTTATGATTCAAGGTGGAAGTCGGTTTTCGCAAGATATACCACCTTATATTATAGCAGGCAAAGAACCTATTCGATATGCTGGCATTAATATTATTGGGCTACGACGCAAAGGGTTTTCTAATGAGCAAATAGACCAGATACATAATGCATACCGGTTAATCTATGGAGAAGGCACGCGCGAAGAGAATATACAAAAGGTAAAAGCAACTTTGCCAATGACAAAAGAGATTCAACATATTATAGAATTTGTTCAAGCATCGTCTAGAGGAATTATTAAATAAATAGCATTGAAAATCCAAAGTCTTATTGTAGTTACAGGTCCAACAGGTGTAGGTAAAACAGCTTTAACACTTGATATAGCACAGCATTATGGTATTGAGATTATTAATGCTGATTCACGGCAAATATACAAAGAATTGCAAATTGGAACAGCTGCGCCTACTAAAGCACAATTAGAACGAGTAAAGCATCATTTTGTTGCGAGTAAAAACGTTAACGATTATTACTCTGCAAGTCTTTACGAGCAAGATGTACTAGAATTGTTAAAAGCAAATCCATCATCGACGTATATTTTATCTGGAGGATCGATGATGTACGTTGATGCTGTTTGCTACGGTATAGACGAGATTCCAACAATAGATAATAAGGTGCGACAAGATCTAATGAAGATGTATGAGACTGAGGGGTTGAATAAACTTTGTGATTTGCTAAAAGATTTAGATCCTGCTCATTGGGACATTGTTGATAAACAGAATCCTCGTAGAGTTCTTCATGCATTAGAAGTTTGTGTTCAAACAGGAAAAACCTATACTTCTTTTCGAACAAAACAAAGAAAAGAACGGCCATTCAATATAATAAAGATTGGTTTAAATTGCCCACGCAAAGATCTTTACAATCAGATTAATGCTCGCGTTGAAAATATGGTCGCATCAGGACTCATAGATGAAGCTTTGCGTATGTACAATCACCGCAATTTAAATGCTTTAAATACAGTTGGCTATAAAGAAATGTTCGAATATCTTGATGGACTGACTACATTAGATGAAGCTATTTTTAAAATACAAAGTAACACAAGACAATATGCTCGTAAGCAATTAACTTGGTTCAGAAAAGATAAAGATATTCATTGGTTTCACCCAAATGAAATTAGAAAGATCATAAGACATATTGATAGTTATTTGGCTTAAAGAACATCTTTATAACACTATTGATATGGAACAACCTATATAAATTTATTTCGAATGAAAAGTATAAGTAGATTATTCAAGAATATTATAAAAGGATTTTGTAATTTCTTTCCATGGTATATTAAGTTATATAAAGGTCGTGCATGGTACACAAAATTAGCATTGGGAATTGTATCATTCTTTGTATCTATTTTTCTCTTTTTGGGTATGGTGGATATTAATTTCCTTTGGCTCTTCGGAAAATCTCCAGGCTTTGCAGAGATAAAAACCCCACCAACTTACGCTGCATCTGAGATATATAGTGCAGACTCTGTTTTAATAGGTAAGTATTTTAAGGAAAATCGTATACCTGTGAAGTATAACGAAGTAACTCCTACGTTCTGGAATGCTTTAATAAGTACTGAAGATGAACGCTTTTACAGCCATCATGGAGTAGATTTTATGGGGATTGGTGGGGCAGTAAAAGATGCTTTAACACGTGATGGAGCTCGTGGTGCCTCTACCATAACGCAACAGCTTGCAAAAAATATGTTCCACATCAGGAATAAAGAATACTCTGGAGTATTAGGTAAAATTCCTGGTCTAAGAATGCTTATAGCCAAAGCAAAAGAATGGATTATTGCATACAAAATAGAGTTTATATATTCGAAGAATGAAATTCTAACAATGTATGCTAATACTGTTGATTTCGGAAATAATGCGTATGGCATAAAAACAGCTGCTCGCACCTATTTCAATACAACACCGCAGCATCTTACTACAGAACAAAGTGCAACTCTGGTTGGTATGCTAAAGGCTACAACTTATTATAACCCAATTTTGCATCCGGCAAACTCGCTCAACAGACGTAATACCGTTTTATACAATATGGTAACGCATGGACATTTGGCAAAGGCTGACTATATTAAATACTCTAAGTTACCTATGAAACTTGATGTGCATGTCGAAGAAAATTACGATGGAAGAGCACAATATTTTCGAGAATATGTAGCAGATTACCTAAAAGACTGGTTGAAAGATAACGATTACGACTTGTATAGTAGTGGCTTAAAAATATATACTACAATTGACACTCGGATGCAAAAGTATGCAGAGAATGCTGCGAAGAAGCAGATGCATAAGATTCAGCAAGACTTTAACAAACACTGGAGTGGACAAGACCCATGGCGTGATGAGAATGGAGACTTGGTTCCTGGCTTTATTGAGGGAATAGCTGAACGGCAACCTTTTTATAAACGGCTTGTACAAAAATACCATAATCAACCCGATAGTGTATTGTATTATATAAATAAACCCCACAAGGTAAGGCTATTTGATTATGAAAAGGGCGAAATAGAAAAGGAAATGTCGTCTATGGATTCTATTCGCTATATGGTGCGTTTTATGCATTGCTCTATGATTGCAATGGAACCTGAAACTGGAGCTGTGCGAGCATGGGTTGGAGATATTGATTTTAAAACTTGGAAATATGATAAGGTTACGGCACAGCGACAACCAGGTTCAACCTTCAAACTTTTTGTCTATTCTGAAGCTATGAATCAGGGATTGGCTCCTTGCGATAAGCGTAGAGATGAATTCATAAGTATGCAGGTTCCTGATAAGAAAACAGGAATAATAAGAACCTGGATCCCACGTAATGCCAATGGAAATTATTCGGGAGATTCCATTACATTAAAAGCTGGCTTCGCACGAAGTGTCAATACAATAGCAGTACGATTAGGACAAGAAATGGGTATAAAGAATATTATTCGGACTGCACAAGAGATGGGTATTAAAAGTCCTCTTGAAAATGAACCTTCGTTAGCTTTAGGCTCAAGCGATGTAAATCTACTTGAGCTGGTTAATGCCTATTGTACTGTTGCAAACGATGGCGAACATTGCGACCCTGTTGTGGTTACAAAAATAGTTGATCAACGAGGAAACGAAGTATATGTTGCTCCACACACCAACAAGCAGGTGTTACCATATCAAACGGCTTTCTTTATGCAGCAGCTATTAAAAGGTGGACTTACCGAACCTGGAGGAACCAGCCGCTCATTAAATCAATATATATTTAAAGATACCGATTGGGGTGGAAAAACTGGAACTTCTAACAATCATTCCGATGCTTGGTTTATGGCAGTAAGTCCAAAACTTGTTGTTGGCGCATGGGTTGGTGGAGAATATCGCAGCATTCACTTCCGAACTGGCGCATTAGGACAAGGGTCTAAAACGGCTCTTCCAATGTGTGGCAACTTCATCTACGATTTAATGCGCGATAAGGCATTCCAGAAGTATCATGCAAAATGGTTGCCTAATCCAGAAAGAGATATTGATCCTTCGATGTATAACTGCCAATCGGTTGTTAGAGCTAAACGGACGCCCGATAGTTTGCACACTCATTATAAGAATGAGCGAAAACAGCAACCAGACGAAGAGGTGCAGAACGAGGAAGAAGAGAATAATGTAGAGATAGAAAATGTACAAATGCCAACACATAATAGCGAAGAAAGTGGCAGACCTAAGAAGTCGAGACCATCGCGACAGCCATCTTCGCCTATCAATGCACCGAAACCTCGTATAGAGCCGCTTGAAATTTAATGAACACGCAAAGGCATTATGAATAAATGCATTAATATACTTGGAGAGGGAGCAGTTTATATACTCTTAGCAAGCAGTGTATATATAGTTTCGTGCAATAAGCGAATAGCTCCTCCCCCTAACCCAAAAGATACTGTTGCAGCTTCAGTGTTTACGCCAAATGCAAACGATACTACGTTAAATATTAATTTATCGAGCATTACCAATTTGGACTTTCCAAAATATAAAATAGTGGAACAGCAACCAATAGTTCCAGATTCTGTGAGTATTGCACTTGACGAAGAAACTGTAGCAAGTGGGAACTATTCTGCCTTATTAAACTTCACAACAGCTCCATCACAGACGTTCTACGAAAGTATAGAACAGGCTGCAAAGCAAGATACATGTTGGAAAATAAATAAAGATAACTATACCTACAACAGAAAAGATAAACAAGGCGGAATGTATCGACTAACCTTTAATAAAGGCAGTATGCAGATATCGGTAAGTCATCTTAATGCCGATATGATTAAAGATCATAAACATTGAACAGCAAGCATACAACTAAACCTATTTTGTATGCTTGCTTTTTTAACAGACAAACATTGCTTTCTCCATACCAAATGTGCAAAGCATAGAAACTACCACGCAAGCATACCACAAAAAGATAATACCTACTTAAAAAATCTACGTATTTCTTAACCTTCATTGTTTCCACACATTTTGTACCATCTCTGTCGTATAATCTACATCAACACATTACTTTACCGTAATTTACTCACGTCATCGTTGCCATTTATATGAGCCTTCCATATCAGTAAGATAGTGATTAAACATTATTATTTACACGTAAGTAAAGTTTTACTTACATGTAAGTAGAACTTTACTTACGTGTAAGTAAAACTCTACTTACACGTAAATAAAACAACACTTAGCCTTAAGAAATAACGTCTATGCTTATAAAAAGATGCGGATATGTATATGAGAAGGAAAAGAATATTGTGAGAAAATTATTGCACACTCGTATTGTCGTGTTTCTCGAACACTATCTCCCCCAAAATTTGTTGCTAAACCGCTTATCAATTATTTTAGATTATTTCCATCGCTCCCTATTCATCGTTCATTTTCCTGTTGGCATCTTTCCTGTCTTATCTTCTTTGACGTTGCTCACTACCATCAGAAATAAGACTGGCAATATACTTAATTATCAAACAAAATCTATACATATTCTAACGACCGATTAAATAGATTCTCGATAGTATAGTCAAATAACTCCCATACTCTAAACGTTGTCGATGTCCAGTAAGAAAGGGCGCAGTTAGTAATCTCTCACTTTAGACGCATATCTAACTTTAAATATTGTGCTTAAATATTTCGTACGAATATAAATGTGTTTTACAACTTATATTAGCACACTTTGTGTGCACCTTTGCCTACAATAACCGAATAGATTTCTGGTGCGTGTCCATATTTAGCTGCAAACTTGGTCGTAACATCAGTTACAAATTTGTTATAAACATCCTCTTTCACAAGGTTAATGGTACACCCGCCGAAGCCACCTCCCATAATTCTACTTCCTGTTACACCATCTTCGCGTGCAATGTTATTAAGGAAATCAAGTTCTTCACACGAAACTTCATATTCCTTACTTAAACCGTTATGGGTCTCAAACATTTTCTTGCCTACTGTTTCGTAATCTCCTTTCTCAAGCGCATTACACACTGAAAGCACACGATCTTTCTCACCAAGAACAAAATGAGCACGTTTGTAGTCTTCTTCGCTGACTTCTGCTTTCACGCTATCCAATTGCTCCAAAGTACAGTCTCTTAAGGTTTCAAATTTAGTTTCTGGATATTTGGAAGCTATTTGTTTTACAACATTTTCGCAACTTCTACGACGATCGTTATAAGGACTTCCTGCTAATTCGTGTTTTACCTTCGAATTTACTAGAATCAGTTTATAGCCTTTAGGATTAAATGGGAAGTATTTGAACTCACGGCTACGACAATCTAATCGCATTAACTTTCCTTCCTCTCCGAAGACACTAGCAAATTGGTCCATAATGCCACAATTAACACCTATATATTTATGCTCTGTAGCTTGTCCAGCAAGCACCATATCCCATTTTGAAACCTTATTGTCGCCGAAAAGATCGTTCATTGCAAAAGCAAAACAACTTTCGAGTGCTGCGCTTGACGACATACCAGAGCCAAGTGGGACATCGCCATAAAATGCCGCATTGAAACCTTTTATATCTACATTCAGTTTCTTCATTTCTTGAACAATACCATAAATATAGCGTGCCCAAGTTGGTCGTGGTCCTTCAGTATCATTAACCTTAAATTCTACACGATCCTTGAGATCTATTGAATAAAGCATGATAGTATCAGTTCCGTTAGGGCGAACTTCAGCCATAATACCTTTATCCACAGCACCTGGAAAAACAAATCCACCATTATAATCAGTATGTTCTCCTATAAGATTTATACGTCCTGGAGCAAAATAGATGCTTCCTGTTTTACCATCAAAATGTTTTATGAAACGGCTTCTAACAATTTCTATATCCATATTTGTTTTATTTAAAGTGTTATTTAAGTGATATTTTCAGCATAAAAAATGGCAAGCTGAATGCCTGCCATTAAAATAATATATCGTTTAATTGTTTTTTGATTGTCTTGAACCAACTAAAGCATAGAAAAGCAAATACGAAAGCATAGCTACAACTAACCAATAGCTATTGATATCGCCAATTTTAGTAGCTATTAAATCTTGAATTAATGGCATTACGCCACCACCAAAAACCATAGTCATAAACAAACCAGAGGCAGATGCAGTATATCTACCAAGACCTTCGGTTGCAAGATTGTATATAACACCCCACATAACGGAAGTACATAGACCGCATAGAACTATGAAAACTACATTGGTGGGAACTTCTGCATCAATTAGCTTCCAATGAGTAATATCGGGAATTATAAGATTTATTTTACTTGTTTCGGGCATAAATATAGCAACAAGCAGTAATGAAATTGCAACAATTGATGTAGTGGTAAGCTGTATGCGAGACGACACTTTACCACTGATAAAGGCACTAACAAACCGCCCAACAAGCATTAACAACCAATAGAAACCAGAAATAAGCCCACCTACGACAGCACTTCCTAGAATGCCTCCTTTTGAAAGAGGTTCGCTTAGATAGAATAGAAGCTTACTTGGTATACCAACTTCAATTCCTACATAGAAGAAAATAGCAATAATACCCAGCTTCAATTGTCGATAGCCTAATGCTCCTTTGACACCTGCTAACACATCAGACTTTTCGGTTTCAGGCTCTGTAAGTTTCGTGAACCAAACTATACAGAACGAGAAAGCAAAAATTGCCAATGCAATAAGCAGCAAAGGCGTAACAACTTTAAGTGATGTTGTCTTTGTAATCTCACCTATCATAGAACCTGTTAGAATTGGTGTCAATGTTGCTGCAAGAGAATTTAATGAACCTCCTGTCTGTATAAGTTGGTTTCCTCGATTTCCACCACCACCAAGAAGATTCAACATAGGGTTCACAACAGTATTAAGAATACAAACACAGAAACCACATACGAATGCACCGAAAAGATAAACAATATATGTAAATAAGGAATTTCCATCCATATTGCTTGATATATATTGTATTCCTATACCTATCAATCCTAAAGCTAAAGCCACTAGAGCAGTCTTTTTATAGCCAAATTTTGTAATCATCACACCAGCAGGAATGCCCATAAACAAATAAGCAACAAAGTTCATCATGTTACCCATCATACCTGCTCCTTCATAATGTTCCTTCCATATAGTACCAAATGGCGCTGCCATATTTGTTACGAAGGCAATCATAGCAAATAGAAATACCATAGTAATAATTGCCACCAATGCTCCCCGTTTCTTAGTTTGATTTTCCATTGTTTATATATTTCCGTTTTATTAATCAATCTTATATATCTTGCTTTTATTTCTCTACACCGAATTTATAGATAGTTTTTTGCTTATATTCCCTACATGGCTCCAAAATAACAGAAGGGAAATAAGGGTGATTAGGACTATCTGGAAAGTGTTGTGCCTCAAAACAAATAGCACTACGACGAGGAAAAGTAGCTCCATTTTGCCCTTTATATCCATTAGCACCATTATCTGTATATACCTGGAGTCCCGGTTCGGTTGTAAATACTTCCATTATTCTACCACTTTTAGGATCTTTAATTCGCGCTGCAAACGACAGTTCTCCTTCTTCTTTTTTATTCAGCACGAAGCAGTGGTCATAACCTCCACCTATCTTTATTTGTTCATGTTCTGCATCAATATCCTGACCAACTAATTTAGGTTGCCGAAAATCGAATGGTGTCCCAGCTACTTTTAAGACTTCACCTGTTGGAATAGATGTCTCATCAATGGGAATATAGAAATCGGCATTGATTTGGCATTCTAAATCCTCAATAGTTGGAGTCGGATTAGCTATACCTGCCAAAGAAAAGAATCCATGATTGGTCAGATTTATTATTGTCTTCTTATTGGTTTTTGCAGAATACTTTATAATCAGTTCGTCATCATCGGTAAAAGAATATGCAACCCACACTTCAACTTCGCCAGTAAAGCCTTCTTCCCCGTATGGCGATGTATATTTCAGTACAACGGCATGCTCATTTATCTGAACAGCGTCCCAAACTTTGGTGTTAAATCCTTTTTTACCTCCATGCAATGAATTAGGACCATTATTAATGGCTATATTGTATTCTTTTCCGTCCAATTGGAAATGTCCTTTAGCAATACGATTGCTATAGCGACCAATGAGTGTTGAAAGATAGGGTTCTGGCGAATTGATAACATCGTGAATATTATCATGCCCTTGTATGATGTTTGCCAAATTTCCATCTCTATCTGGAACCATAATGGCAACAATCGCACCACCATAATTAGTGAAGGCTATTTCGTTACCTTTTGCATTCTTAAGTATATAAAGATCTGTTCTCTTACCATCTATTATAGTCTGGAAATCTTCGTGTCTCAGACCACACACATAATTTGTCGCTTCGGTATTTACCATGATTTTCTGATTTTAGTTACATGTCTATATTGCAAAGGAAACAAAAATAACCGATAACCACAAACTATTTCAAAGTAAAAGGAGTTTTATCGTGTGTTAAAAACAATTAAAGGCAAGAACTCTTTAATCTTGCCTTTAACTGGAGTATATTATTACTAGAATTTACTTAAAAGGTCAGCAACAACATAACTTGAGCCTCCAACAAATATAAAGTCGTCTTCGTCTGACTCGCTTAATGCTTGTTTATAAGCTTCTTCAACATTAGTAAAGGCTTTACCTTTAAGTCCATATCGCTCACCAACTTCTGCAATTTTTTCTACAGCAAAAGCACGCTTCGTACTGGGTTGTGTCCAGTAATAATGAGCATCTACTGGCAAAAGCTTCATCACAGACTCTATATCTTTATCGTCTACCATTCCAAATACTATGCGTAGATTGAGGCATTTCTGATTTCTAATTTGTAGTGATAAGTCTTTCCAACCTGCTTCATTATGTCCTGTATCACAAATAACAATAGGATTTTCTTGTATTTGTTGCCATCTACCCATTAAACCTGTTGCTTCACACACATTTGAGAAACCTTTTGCAACGCTGTCAATATTTCTAATTATCTGATTATTGTAAAGTTGCATCACAGCCGTTAGCAGTGTGTTGGTATTCTTTTCTTGATAAATTCCACCCAATTCACCTTCAATTGTACCAAACAAGCGTGTTTGATAAGTGCGACCTCCTTTCGGATTAGCAGTTGCCGATAATACCATAGGAATATCTTCGGCAAATACTATCATAGCATCCATCTTTTGTGCCTTTGCTTCAAAAACGACACGAGTATCGGGCATTGCTTCACCAATTACGACTGGAGTATTCTGCTTTATAATCCCGGCTTTTTCGTATGCAATCTTTGGTAATGTATCGCCCAAAAATTGAGTGTGGTCAAGCGATATATTAGTAATAATGGAAAGTAGAGGATTAATAATATTAGTACAATCTAAACGACCACCTAATCCTACTTCTATAATAGCAAAGTCTACTTTCTGTTCTGCAAAGTATTTAAAAGCCATTGCAGTTGTTAGTTCAAAGAACGATGGATGTAATGGTTCAAAGAACTTGCGATGACTTTCAACAAAATCAATCACATATTCTTCTGAAATCATCTTGCCATTTATTCTTATGCGCTCTCTAAAATCAACAAGGTGAGGACTTGTGTAAAGTCCAACTTTATAACCATCAGCTTGCAATATTGCTGCCAATGTGTGAGAACATGAACCCTTACCATTACTTCCTGCAATATGAATAGAACGGAAATTTTGATGTGGATTTCCAAAGTACTCGTCTAATGCGAGAGTTGTTGATAAACCTTCTTTATAAGCAGAAGCACCCACATGTTCAAAAACAGGGGTGCTATTATATAAGTATTCTGTTGTTTCTTCGTAAGTCATTTCTATTGCTTTTCAGTCATCGAATTTTAGCTGAATAGTTTCTTGAAGTTATCAAAAATAGAACATTTCGTATGAGCGTCTCCTTTGAAGTTATCGCTTTCTTTAAAATCTTCAATGGCTTTGCGCTCTGATTTCGATAACGTTTTAGGCACATAAACGCTTATTTGAACAATAAGGTCTCCTATTCCGTTACCGTAACCTTGCACTGCAGGAAGTCCTTTACCTCTTAACCGAAGAGTTTTACCGGGTTGTGTACCTTCCTCTATCTTTATTTTTACAGAACTACCATCTATCGTAGGAATCTCAGCTTGACCACCTAAGACAGCTGTTGGGAAATCGAGCAATAAATTGTAGATAACATTTTGTCCATCGCGAATAAAAGTATCGTTGTCCTCTTCTTCGATATAAACTTGTATATTACCCGCTATACCATTGTGTTTACCAGCATTACCCTTACCAGGTACATTCACTACCATTCCTTCGGCAACACCTGCTGGAATATTAATCTCAACAACGTCTTCGCCTTTTACAACGCCATCACCATGACAATGTGTACACTTATTCTTTATAATAGTGCCTTCTCCACCGCATACATGGCAAGTTGTTTGTGTTTGCATCATACCAAATATGCTTTGTTGGGTACGAATTTCCATACCACTACCGTGACAGTTTGAACAGGTTTCTGTTCCACTTCCATTTTCTGCACCAGTTCCGTGACAGTGTTCACAGGCTACATCTTTACGTACCTTAAATTTCTTAGTAACACCTGTGGCAATCTCTTGCAAAGAGAGCTTAACTTTCAAACGTAAATCAGAGCCTCTATATTTTGGTGTTTGATGACCTCCACCACCAAATCCACCGAAGCCCCCGCTTCCGTGTCCCCCGAACACATCACCAAACATAGAGAAGATGTCGTCCATTGAGAAACCATTACCACCAAACGGATTACCACCTCCCATATTAGGTCCATCGAATCCAAACTGATCGTATTGTTGTCGCTTCTGTGGATCACTTAAAACACTATATGCTTCTGCTGCCTCTTTAAATTTCTCTTCAGCATTAGCATCATCTGGATTCCTATCAGGGTGATATTTAATAGCAAGTTTCCTATAAGCCTTCTTTATTTCATCGCCCGATGCGTCTTTTGCAACGCTCAGAACTTCATAATAGTCTCTTTTTGTCATCTGGTATTTATCATAAAATGAAAGGCTCTTGTAAATATTCAAGAGCCTAGATTACTCAATCTATAGTTTTTATTGACCAACTGCTACTTTTGCATGCCGTATAACCTTATCGTTTAAGGTATAACCTGTTTGCACACAATCTATTATCTTACCTTTCTTATCATCGCCCATTCCTGGTACCATTGCTATTGCTTCATGATAATCCACATTGAAATCTTTACCATCGGTATCAATCTTCTTTACACCAATGTTTTCTAAGACTTTCAAAAACTTCTTATAAATGAGCTCGAAACCTTCTTTAATTGCGGTCGAATCTTCAGTTTTATCGGCAAGTGCACGCTCAAAATCATCGAGAATAGGAAGAACTGCTGTAACAGTTTTTTCGCTGCCATTAAGTATAAGTTCTGTTTTCTCTTTCAGTGTTCGTTTCTTATAGTTCTCAAACTCTGCATACAGACGTATATACTTATCTTTCCACTCGTTAGCTTCTGTTTTATCGCTTTCCTGTGTAGATTCTGATTCTGCCACTTCCTCATTATCTATTTCAGGCGATGCCTCTTCCATAGTAGGCGTTTCGTTCTGTAATTCGGGAGCTTCGTCCTCTATTCTTATTTTCTTATTCTTTTTGCTCATAATAATAAATCTTTTGTTTTAGAGCTACAAATAGTGTGCCAACATAATAAGATTCTGTTGTGCTATTCTATCTGATAATAGTCCTAAACCTGATACATTTTAGCTTTCTGTTCCTTAATCTGGTCGTCGTGAATGTATTCATCGTAACTCATAAGCTTGTCAATTGTACCGTTTGGAGTTAATTCGATGATACGATTAGCAACAGTTCCTATAAATTCGTGGTCGTGAGAGCTAAAGAGAATATTACCTTTAAAGCCTACAAGATTATTATTGAATGCCTGAATGCTTTCCAAATCGAGGTGGTTCGTAGGAGTGTCGAGTATTAGGCAGTTTGCATTTTGCAGCTGCATTCTTGCAATCATACAACGCATTTTCTCGCCTCCAGAAAGTACATTAACTTTCTTTTCAACCTCTTCTTGTTTAAACAACATACGACCAAGGAAGCCTTTCATTACTACCTCGTTGCCTGGACCATATTGCGAAAGCCAATCAACAAGATTTAAATCACAATTAAAATATTTGGTATTGTCCAGTGGTAAGTAAGCTATTGTAATAGTTACACCCCAGTTGTAGGTACCTGCTTGTGCTTCGCGTTCACCATTAATGATATCGAATAAAGCTGTCATTGCTTTAGGGTTACGAGACAAAAATACTATTTTCTGTTCTTTCTCTACATTAAAATTAATATGGTCAAATAATATTGTCCCATTTTCATCAACAGCTTTTAAGTCTTGAACTTCTAAGATTTGATTGCCTGGCTCGCGTTCCATTTGGAAGATGATACCTGGATATTTACGGCTTGATGGGCGGATTTCTTCTACATTCAGTTTCTCAAGCATCTTCTTACGTGAAGTTGTTTGCTTGCTTTTTGCCACATTGGCAGAGAAACGACGGATAAATTCTTCCAACTGCTGTTTCTTTTCTTCGGCTTTCATCTTTTGGTTTTGCGCTTGACGCAAAGCTAACTGAGAACTTTCGTACCAGAACGAGTAGTTACCTGCAAACACTGTAACTTTACCAAAGTCGATATCTATAGTTTGTGTACTTACGGCGTCAAGGAAGTGACGGTCGTGCGATACAACAAGTACTGTCTGTGTTTCTTCTATTTCGCCGAGATAATCTTCCAACCACTCTACTGTTTCAAGGTCGAGATCGTTGGTAGGTTCATCAAGTAAAAGGTTGTCGGGTTTTCCGAAGAGTGCCTTTGCCAACATTACACGCACTTTTTCTGTGTTTGACAAGTCGCCTACTTTTTTTTGGTGTGCATCTTCTTTCACTCCTAAATGTTGTAATAATTGGGCTGCTTCGCTTTCTGCTTCCCAACCATTCATTTCGGCAAATTTGAGTTCCAAGTCGGCAGCACGATTTCCGTCTTCTTCAGTCATTTCTGGTTTTGCGTAAAGTTCTTCACGCTCTTTCATATTCTTCCAAAGTGGTTCGTGCCCCATAAGCACCGTGTCCATTACCTTAAATTCATCGTATTTAAAGTGGTCCTGTTCCAATACCGACAAGCGTTCTCCAGTTCCTAATGTGATAGTTCCTTTGTTTGGCTCTAAATCGCCTGAGATAGCACGAAGCCTTATACAGAACTCTTTTTCCGAATTGAACGGCAATGTTTGAAAGTGTAATCATTGTTTGTTTAAAATCCTTTTTTCTTATTTGAGCGCAAAGGTACAACAATAATGTGACACTTGCAAGAACTACAATCTATGTCGTGTCATAAGTAAAAAATAACACATCACCTATATATACGTTTATAATAGTCAGAACTACTCATTATTTTACTATATCTCAAAAGGATATCAATCCAAATTTAACATCTATCATAGTATATTTCCGCAGTTATTGTCCGCTTAAGTCTTGGCTACAGACCTTATATCCTAAAGATTTTTTAATGATACATAGTTTCAACTTAATTTATTGTATATGATAGTTGCGTGTATTGAATGGTTACCGCATTACCATATCTATACGATATATTCGAATATATTTTTACCTTCTGTGATTATAAGTTTTTTGCCACTTATGCATCGCACTATTTTGGTTCTATAAAGTGTCTATTATTCTAGCATAGATTTTAAACTTGTGTATAACTAATACAGCAGGCATAACACGAAAGTATTTATAGAAAGTTGCTAATATAATAAAAAATTGCCTGGCCAAATCAAGAGAAAACATTATGATATCTAAAACACAACTGACAGATATCTAAAACACAACTGACAGATATCTGAAACACAACTGACAGATATCTAAAACAAGAGAGACTATATTTAACCAATGTTTATAAACACCTATGGCTTCTTTCTTAACTGATAATCAGTTTAATTTTTAGCTTGCGTATTCCACGTCCGCTTCCATTATTGTCAAATGGTATCATCGGATTTTCGAGGAAATTGAAAATGTAATCTCTGCATTTGACCAAGCCTTTTCTGAACGTAATAAACTTTTTACCAAGCTCCTCTATATTCTGTTTGAGCAGATTGTCTAAACGTCGGAGCCATGACACCTTGTCTATACGTTCGGATTGGTATCCCGCTCGTGAATGGCTTCACGGAACAGATTGGTTACTTTCCCAGACCACTCTTGCTCAGTGTTCAACTCTAATAGAATTTCCTTGATTACGGGCTTCAACTCTGGAATGGAAATAACCTGCGTCACATAATCAAGCACACGTTCTGCATCTGATAAAGATTCTCCGCAACGAGTACAATAGTTGGGTACCTCATCAATTATCTCGTCAGGTATGGAAGAGCAAGACAACTTATGCCCATTATGCCCCTTTTGTCCTCCCGGCTTCTTACCACTTGGCTTACGGAGGCGTCTTGTTCTTCTGATAACCTCATCCTTTATACGCTCCTTGCTTTGCGGAGTACTGCTGTTATTAGAGTTTTTGTCAGGATTTTCATACTTAGCCAAGCGTTCCCGTAAGTTTATAAGTTCCGTATCTTTCTTGCGAATTTCAAGGTCCAGAGCATTTATGTTACGGTTCCATTTGATAATCTCAGCATACTGCTGATTGACAGTTCCACGCAATAATCGTATCTCTTCCGTCATGCCTTGTAATACTTTTGATATGTCCGTAGCTTGCTCTTTCATAGGTATAAAGGTGCAAAGAAAATCTGAAATACGCAAGAAAAATGGGTAATTTTATAGCCTTTATACGAAGATTTTAGAGGAGAGAATACTGACTGATCGATACTGCTGAATAGTTACTAAAAATCATCTACATTTTAATTAAAACTAAACTGGTTGTTGTCTTATACCAATAAGGACTTATATTTCATATACGGAAAATTCGCTATTCTATGAGCTTTTGAAATTTAAAATAATAAGCTAAGATATTTATTTTAACTATATTGAGAAGAAAAATATATTTTACATAAGGCTCATCAAACATCTATGACGAAAAATATTCAAAATTTCCTTTTTTTTTCAAAGAATATTTTGTTACTTTGCAACGTTAAATAATTCAATTTATATTAAAAAGATATGCAGAAGAAGTTGATACTCGCTGTGGTTGCACTCTGCTGTTCTTCTGTAGTTGTCGGTCAAAATACAAAAACCGACACTATACAGCAAGAACAATTGCAAAATGCAATGGACGAATCAGCATTTACATTCACAGAAGCACAGTTAGGAGAGGATAACGACAGAAGTTCAGATGTTACTATATTAAATTCAAATAGTAATGTGTATGCTTCAGAAGTAGGTTTTTTATATTCGCCACTGCGTTTTAGATATCGTGCACTAAATCCAAAATACAACGATGTATATATTAACGGTGCACCTATGAACGATATGGAAAGTGGACAATTTCGCTACTCATTAATTGGTGGACTAAACCAACAAACACGAAATGTTGATTTTGCACTTCCATTCGAAAATAATAATTTTTCTCTAACAGCAATGGCAGGAAGTAATAACTACGACTTTAGAGCAGGCTCTATGGCAGGCGGTCATCGCATTACATTGTCAGGAGCCAATCGTAATTATACTTTAAGAGGAATGTATACTTATGGGAGTGGATTCAATAATAAAGGCTGGGCATTTGCAACCAATATTACCTATCGATGGGCAAATCGTGGATATGTAGAAGGAACATTTTATAATGCTCTCTCTTATTTCTTCGGTATTCAAAAGAAATGGAATAATGGACATTCTTTGAGTTTTTCTACATGGGGTAATCCAACTGAACGTTCATCACAAGGAGCAAGTACAGACGAAGTTTACTGGTTGGCAAATAATTATCAATATAATCCATATTGGGGGTACCAAAATGGTCATCGACGTAACAGTCGTGTTGTTAATGATTTTGCACCTGCTGCAATCTTTACGTGGGATTGGAACATTAACGATAAAACAACACTTACTACAAGTTTGTTTGGAATGTATTCTATGTATAAAAGTACCAAGCTAAATTATAATAATGCAGATAACCCCCAACCAGATTATTGGAAAAATTTACCTAGTAGTTATTATGATGTGTGGAATGAACAAGACACTCGTTATCGTACTGCACAAGCTTTTGCAGATTGGAATACTGCAGTTAATTGGTGGAGAAATAAAGAAAACAGACAAATACAATGGGACAGACTGTATTATGCTAACCGACAAGCTGCAGCAAATGGACAAGATGCCCTTTATTATGTTCAGGCTAAACACAATAATAATACAACTATAACCTTATCTTCATCGCTCAACACGCATATAGGCAAAGATAAAGTCTTTAATGTTGGCTTAATGATAGGGCAAAATCTTGGTCGACATTACCAGACTATGGAAGATTTGTTAGGTGCAAAAAGCTTTCATAATGTGAATACATACGCCATTGGGACTTATTCTGCTAACGATCCACGCATTCAATATGATTTAAATACAATGGGTACACGAGGATTAGGAGCTTTAGTTTACGAAGGCGATAAGTTTGGTTATGACTACAATATAAATGTACGTCGTGGTACTCTTTGGACTAATTTTGCACAAACTTTTGGTAATCTTCACTACATGTTAGGTGCTAAAATAGGATACGATAATATGTACAGAAAGGGATATATGCGTAATGGAATGTTCGCAGATAATTCTTTTGGAAAAAGTAAACATGCAGATTTTGTTACAGGTGGTGGTAAATTCAGTGGAACTTGGACGTTAGGCAGTGGCAATGCTATTTCGTTTGGCTTAGGTTATGAGCAACGAGCACCACAAGCAAGCAATGCTTTCATATCGCCAGAAATGAATAATGACTTTGTTGGAAATTTACGTAATGAACGTATATTCTCAAGCGAAGTAAGCTATCAATATATTGGAAGTTGGTTACTCGCTAATTTTAGTGCTTATTATAATCATCTAACCCACGTAACAGAATGGCAAAACTTCTACTTTGACGATGGCAATTCATTTACTTACGTCAGTATGACTGGAATTAAGAAAAATTACTATGGTTTAGAATTGGGGCTTGACTTTAAACTCACAAGTTTCTTAAATTTTAAAGCATTGGGCACGTGGAGCGAAGCTAAAAATATAAATAATGCAGATGTAGTTTATATGAATTCTACAAAAAGTACTTTGTATAAAGATGTAGTTTACAACAAGGGAATGAGAGAAAGTGGCACACCTTTATCTGCATATAGTGGTATTCTTAGCTTCCATCAGAAAGGTTGGTTTATCGATTTGAGTGGAAACTACTATGATAGAATATATCTTTCATACGCACCAAGTCTTCGTTATAGAAATACTTTACGAACAATGGGAACACAATTTGGAGGAATGGATGCGGAAGGAAATTATACACCATATAACCAAAGCAAAGGAAAAGGTGGTTTTATGCTCGATGCATCTATTGGCAAAAGCATATATTTAAAACGAGGAAGTCTTTCCATTAACTTAATTATAACCAACCTATTAAACAATCAGAAAATAGTTTCTGGAGGTTACGAACAAAGTAGAAGTAGTTATACTGTTAATCAAACAACGGGTGAGACAACTGCTCGTGCATACGATTTTAATAAAAACCCGAAAAAGTATTATGTTAATGGCATTAACGGAATGTTGAATGTTGCCTACAAATTCTAAAATAGACAAAAGAATATGAGATACATAAAATTTATAATGATAGTAGCAATCTGCTCTCTTTTTGCTTCATGTATGGGCGATAGTTATGCAGAAACTGATGAAAATATGCCATCTCCTTACGGCAATAACGAATTAAAAGAAACGAATTTAATTTCTATTGCCAATCTCAAAGCAAAATTTGCAACACCAATAAACACCGATTACCGTGATGGCAAGAGTTACGAGCAAATAACAGAAGATTTGCAAATAAAAGGAATTGTAACAAGTTCGGATGTTGCTGGTAACATTTATAATGAACTTGCAATACAAGATAAGACTGGAGCTATTATTATATCAATTGGTCAAAGTGGTCTTTATGGGTTTCTTCCTATTGGAACAGAGATACTCATAGATTTGAAAGATCTATATATAGGTAATTACGGAAAACAAGCACAAATAGGAGTTCCAACAAAAAATGCTAAAGGTGTAATGTCTATTGGACGTATTAGCCGTATTGTGTGGGATACCCATTATAAAATTCTTTCATTAAATAATTCTGTAGAAGTAAAAGAATTTACAAATGGTTCTGCACCTACTAATTGGACATTTGATAACGATGCAGGTAGACTTGGAATTATTCGTAATGTTAGTTTCAAATCGAGTACACCTTCTGTAAATGGAACATTTGCTAATTCTTCTGGAGGTGCTGGTAGTGTTTCGTGGACTTTAAATGAACAAGATGGTAATAAAGTAATTGTATATAACAGTAACTTCGCAAAGTTTGCAAATGCCAAAGTTCCAACTGGAAAAGTTAATATAACAGGTATTTTTAAGCGTTTCAATAATCAATGGGAGATTATTATACGTTCGCTTGATGATATTCAACCAGTTGCTCCAGCCGAAAAGACTATTTATAGTAACTCTTTTGCAGAAGCACCAACTGATTGGAAATTAGAACAAGGGACACTCCCTACTGGTATAACATTTGTTTGGAAATGGATTTCGCCTACCTATGGAATGAAAGCCTCTGCATTCGTAAATGGACAACGTTACGAAACACATGCACGTGCAATTTCTCCTCTTATAGATCTTACAAAAGTTACATATGCTACGCTTTCTTTTGACCATGCAGCGCGTTACTTTGACAACTTTGATAATGAACTTAAAGTACAAATATCCACAGATGGAAATATATGGAAAGATTTAACCATAGACAAGAAACCAACTGGAGAAAATTGGAACTTTGTAACAGCAAAAGCAGATTTAACACCATATTGTGGTAAGAAGGTTTTCATAAGTTTCTTCTATAATAGTACAACTACAACTGCTGCAACATGGGAATTTAAGAACCTCGTAATAAAATAAAATATTGAAAATTAATAAATAAAGAGAAAACAAGTATGAAGAAGTTTATCTATTCTGTTTTAGCATTAGCTTTTGCGGCTTATACGCTCACAAGCTGTGAAGATGTGCCTGCACCATATAATACAACATTTGATGATAACCCGTTGGCGGAATTAATCAATAGATAAAATATCAGAAATATGAATGTAAAAAAGTTGCACATGTCGCTAAAAATCAGTAACTTTATGATAATC
>QWCO01000317.1_pt1 | contig 22488 bp, 15 predicted proteins | sample 1972611 | NCBI WGS metagenome assembly QWCO01 (sample SAMN09866706, study PRJNA288562) | Human oral metagenome isolate term1_saliva, whole genome shotgun sequencing... | reverse complement strand
AGGTAGCAAGAAAGGAAATGGCGCATCAACCACTTACCTCGATACTGAATTAACAGCGCAAGAGCCTAAAAAACAACAGCAAGGCATTGTGGCTGATACCGTTGATGCAGTGCAAATGGGTGCATGGAAAGGCGTTAGTGATATTGCGCACGGTATTGGCGCTTTAACTGGTGCAGATTGGTTGCATGATGTTGGTGATTGGGCGGCAAAAGGCGCTGATGAAAATCTAGCCTCAATGTCAGATGAAATGAAAGCCGCTTTAAATCAAAATGCGTTTGATGGCGAGGGGCAAGGTGTACGCAATTTGCGTTGGTGGGCGGGTAATTTAGGTTCATTAATCGGTCAAAACCTTGATACTGCTTTAACGCTTGGTGCGGGTAAAGTCGCAACGATTGGTGCAAAACAAGCCGGTAAATTATTGCTTAAAAAAGAAGTCGCTGAAGAAGTTGGAAAAACAGCAGTAGAGCAAGCTGCTAAACGTGGCATCCCTCAAAAATACTGGAACATGGTTGGTATTACAGCAACAATGTCGGCGATGTCAGGTGGTGGCCGTTACGGTCAAAAACGTGATGAAGTTATGGGTATGACCAATGAGCAATTAGCTCAGATCCCACAATTCTCAGATGAATATTATTCTATTGCAGATAGCGATGAGGGCAAAGGTAAAAGCACAGACGAGCTTTACACAATGGCTAAAAAATCCTTTGCTGATAAAGTTGGTCGTGATGCAGCGCTTAATCCAACGGCTATTGCAACAGATTTAGTGACAAATGCAGTCAGTGGTCTTGGTGGTGGATTTTGGGGTTTAGGTTCGCCGGCTAAAACAATCAAAGGCGGTTTATTAAAAGGTGCGGCAGTTGAGGGTGGTACTGAGGCTATTCAGGGCATTGGCGAACAATACGCCTTAAATAAAGCGGATCAAAAATACTTCAATCCTGATAAAGATTTAACTGAGGGCATGGCTGATAATGCTATCAATGGTGCAGTGCTTGGTGCGGTCTTTGGTTCGGCTATGGGTGGACTTGATACTCACACCGATAGAATCGCTTTCAATAATCAAAAACGCACACTCTTAAATCATATCAATACTGGCAATGAGGCAGTTGATAGCCAGTTAAGAAACTATGTTGATATGCTCAATAATGGTGCAACCGAATTAGGTGATTTAGTATCAGCCAGTCGAGTGCAAGCGCTCAATAATGCCGGCATTGCAACAGCTAAAGCACGACAAGCAGCAGAAGAGGCACTTGCAGAGCAACAAGCGAAAGCAAAATTTGAATCAGACTTCTTTGATGAAGAGCAACCGCAACAAGAAACAACCTCCACTTTCAAAGTCGATCCGAATTTAGAACGTGCGCTTGAATTGCATTCAATTCTTGGTCAATTCAGAAAAAATGATTTATCTCGTGCGAATGAATTTATTGATACGCCAACTATTTTTGCAGATGAACAAGCTCGAAAAGATTATGTGACCGGTCGTGCGTTTGATGAAGTGCGCAATATTGCTCAATCATACGGCGTTGATCCGAAAGACGGTAAAGCTATGCGCCGTTGGTTAGAAGATTATGCAGAGAAAGCGAAAGAATACGCTAACGATGATCCGCAAGCCGTTGCACCAGTAGTTAATCTACAATCTACCGCTAATATTGCGCCTGAGTTCAGAAATGGCGTTGTAAGCGGCGCTAACGATGAGATTGATGTTGGCAATGGTAATTATCAACCTTTCCAATATGAGGTCGTAGATGCAAGCACGCTTACTCCTACACAACAAAAAGACGAAAACCAATTCCGTGACCGTGACAGAGCATCAAGCCAAGCTCAAATTAATAACATTGCACGAAATTTAGATCCTCGCAAACTTGCCTCAAGTCCAACAATGGATGTTGGCGCACCGTTATTAGCCTTAGACGGTAAAACAATTATTGCCGGCAATGGTCGTACAATGGCAATTCGCCAAGCCTATCAAGAGGGTGGCGCTGATGGTTATCGCCAATTCTTGCAAGATAATTCAGCACAATTTGGCATTGATCCAGCTCAATTAAGCGAAATGGAAAATCCTGTGTTGGTTCGCCGTCTAACCTCGCCGGTTGATATTGCTCAAGTGGCCATCAATTCCAACGAGCAAGGCGGTATGCGAATGTCAGATTTAGAGCAAGCGAAAGTAGATGCTCGCCGCTTGCCAAGCATGGATAATTTTGTTGCAAACGATGACGGTGATATTAACTCAGCAGATAACCAATATTTCATTGGTCAGTTCATTAAAAATCAACCTGAGAACGTGCGTAATGAATTATTAGATAGTCGAGGCAATCTCAGTCAAACTGGCGTGCAGCGTATGCGCAATGCAATGTTGTATGAGGCGTATGGTGACAGTCAAACATTATCCCGCTTAATTGAAAATACAGATCAGGGCGCAAAAAACGTATTGAACGCCTTAACCTCTATTGCACCTAAAGTTGCTCAAACTCAGCAAGGTATCGACAGTGGCAAGCTATCAAGCGATGTAAACATTTCAAAAGATGTGATCCAAGCCGTTGAGAAATACAACCAACTCAATGCACAAGGATTTAAAATCAGCGATTATCTCGCTCAAGAAGATTTTGTGGGTGATTTATCGCCTGAGGCTCGTGAAATTCTGACAATCTTTGATGAAAACCGCAGAAGTGGTAAACGCATTGCGCAAGTGTTAGGTTCATACCTTAACAAAGCTGAGGTTCAGGGTGATACATCAATTATGAGCCTATTCGGTGAAGATACTACATTCGACAAATTAGGCACTTTACAACAAGCGAAAAACACTGATGAAACTATTAGATTAAGCCTAAATGAATCCGCTAATTCTGACTTTGCGAAAGCGGTGGAGGATGTTTTCGGTTCAACAAATACTAAACTAAAAGCAGAATCTATTTATTTGGGAACAACACCTAAAGCGCTCATTGAATCAGGACTTGATGATTTACCAATGTTTATGAATAAACAAAAATTGGCAAAAATTAAGCATGAACACCCTGAGATGACGGCTGATTTATTAAAGCAAATTCCGCAACAAATTAATAATCCGGTTGCCGTTTTTAAAAACACAAAAGAGGGTTCACCAAATAATTCTTATGTTGTTTTAACCGAGCTACAAGGTACTAATGGAAATCCTGTGATCTCAGCTATTCATGCTAATAAAACTGAGAGAGGTCTCGAGTTTCATCGTATAGCTAGTGTTTATGGAAGAAATGAATCGAGTAATTATCTCACCAATATGGTGAAACATTCTGAAGTTAGATTTGTAGATAAGCAAAAAGCCCGTCGTATCAATCACACGCTACAATTGCTGGCTGATGATACATTAAACGAGCTTTTCGACAGGGCTAGTGTAGTAAAAACTGATGGCAGTGTCAATACACTTAATCCTGAAATTCAACACGCTCAAGACATTATTCGCAAAACCTTTGGCAAAGCGGCAGAGCATATTGAGGTGACAACTCTCGCCAATCCACCTAAAGATGTGAAAAACCTAATCACTTCCGATGTAGAGGGTTGGTTTAATCCTAAAACTGGCAAGGTTACATTGATCGCAGACAGTATCAATGCAACCAAAACAATGAGCAAAGAAGAGCGTTTGCAATTCGTTGCGTGGCACGAAATGGCGCATCGTGGAATCAACGTTGGCTATAAAGGCTCTTATGAGAGCTTAATGCAAGAAGTTGGCAAAAACAAAGCGATTAGTCAGATTGCTGATGCTATTCAAACACAACGCAAAAACACTGATGATTTAGCCGCAACCAATCGTTCCGTTGCGATTGAAGAGGCTATCGCAGAAATGATGGCCGCACACGAAACAGGCAAATGGAATGAGCTTGAAAGTCGCTATGGTGTAGAGATTAAAAAAGGTCAAAGACAATCTACTAAATCATGGTTGGCAATGACCGCACAACGTATCAAAGACTTCTTATCAAAATTCTTTGGTGTTGAGCGTGCAGCGCAGTTTTCTGATGAAGATGTATTGAATCTTATTGCTCGAATTAAATCTAGCTCGCTAAATGAAACAAGTGATATTGGCGATTTGCGCTTTAGCCGAAATGAAGAATTAACTGAGGAACGCTATAACCAAGCAAAATCAAACGGCGAAACCGAGCTAACATTCAAACAATGGCAACAAGTTCGCTCGCCTGAGTTTAAAGCCTGGTTCGGTGATTGGGAAAACGATCCTGAAAACGCAAGTAAGGTTGTAAATCCTAAAACTGGTGAGCCGTTAGTGGTTTATCATGGCACATTAAATAGTTTTAATGTATTTAGCAATGATAGAGGTATTCATTTTGTATCTGACGATCCGAAATTTGTTGATAAGTTTGTCACGCAAAATGGCGGAGATCTTGCTGATGGTGCAAATGTTATGCCGTTGTTTATTTCCTCCAAGAATCCTTTTGATTACACTAACAAAAAACAAGTTGGTAAACTTTCGGTGATGGCTGGTTTGAGTTCTAGCGCTGTTAGTGAAATAAAAAAAGGTAAATGGCAACGGATAGAGGATAGAACAATCATTGAATCAATCAAAGACTTGGGATTTGATGGTTTTTATGTAAATGAGGACGGAGTTAAAAACTTAGCTGTATTCAACTCCAATCAAATTAAATCAGCATCCTCTAATACTGGGGAATTTTCAAGCGAGAACGATGATATTCGTTTTAGTAGAAAAAAAGGCAATGATTTAGACCAAAGATATATTGAGTTGGCCGAGCGTTATCGTAATGGTGATTTAACCGTTGAGCCTGAATTAAGAGCTATGGTTGATAGTAAAGCTGGTGAAAATGGGTTCGGCAAACCTGATTATCGCATGGATCATACCGCTCCTGGTCGAGATGGATATTCACAAAGCATTGATAATTTAAGTGGATTATATCCAGATGACTTCTACTCCTTAAATGGCCCTATGTATTATGGAACAGGCGAAGAAATTATGGATAGAAAAGCCTGGCATATTCTTAACAAGGTGAAAGGCAGACCGAATGCGCTAATTGAAATTTATAGAGCTGCCCCGAAAGGAACAGGGAAAACAATAACGAACGGCGATTGGGTTACAATCGTTCGTGATTATGCCGTTGAGCATGGCAAGGCTAACTTAGATGGTAATTATCAAATTGTCAGCAAGATTGTCAGAGCGAGAGATGTTTTCACAGATGCAAATTCCATACTTGAACAAGGATATGATAATGGGAAGTCAGAAGTTGTAAATGACAAGAAAAAAATCAAAATTGACGATTTAATTACATACGATGACAGTGGCAATATTATTCCTTTGTCAAAACGATTCAATCCAAGAAGAAATGACGTTAGATTCAGTCGTGCCAATACAATGCAATCGGCTCTTGATTTAGCAATGACAGGCGTGGCGCACAGTGAGCCTACTGTTTGGGATAGCTTGAAAGCTAAAGACTTCTCAGGGTTTAAAGAGCGTTTTAATCGTGCAGTTGGCAAGGTTGATGAATGGTTAGCTGATAGCTTGCGCCCGGTGAATGATTGGATTGATTCAATGCACCTTGAAGATCAAACAGGGAACACTAGCAGCCGTGACCATGAAAAACGCCGCTTAAAAGATGCTATGTACACGGCTAAAGGTAAACGTGATGCACTAAATTCAGAATTAGAACAAGCGTATTTAAAGCCTATTCTCTCTAAGATTGCAGCTCTATCCAAAGAAACCAAGAAGAGCAATCATTACATTGATGAATTGACAATGAAAAGAATGGTTGGTAACTGGATTTCTGCTCGCTATTCCATTGAGAAAAACATTGATTTACTCAATCGTGATGAAAAAGTAATGCGTGATACAAAACGCTTATTGGATAACGCTAAACAAAACGGTACGAGTGCAGAAGTGCGCCGCTTAAATGAGGCTTATCTAAAAGCGAAAGAGCAATACGACAACCGTAAGGCTGATATTTACAATACAGATTACAAAAACAAAGGCAATCGCTTTAAAGTTGGGGTTGCTGGCGGTTGGTCAATTCCTGAGGCTGAATTGATTATGAGTAATACGGAAAAACATATCAGCCGCTCTAATTTAGAATATGTAGCCGATCTCGTTTACGATCTCAATCAATCAAGATTAGATATTGATCGTGCAAGCGGTCGATATACTGAGGCAGAGTATCAAGAATACAAAGCTAATCGCCATTATGTGCCTTTAACTGGCGATCCGAATGCTGATGCAGATGTTGATATTATCTCAGGCGCTGGCTCAAATGCACTCAATATCGCACGAGATAAAACATTGAAAGGTCGTACAAGTTCTGAGGCTGAAGATGCGATTGATGCTGTTTGGAAGTCAATCGGTAAATCCACCACCTATGCTGGCTTTGCTGAGTTTAAATCTAGAATTGATGACTTGTTTGAAACAGAAGTGACTTTATTGAAAGATAAAGGCTATTCTGATGCTGAGGCAAGAGAACAAGCAACCGCAAATTTAGGTATTAGCAAACGTAAAATGCAAGGCTTAACACGCTCAAGCGACAACGTGCTTATCCGTAAAGATGGCAGTGATTATTATGAGTATGAATTGCCAACTCAAGTGATGGAATCATTGCGTAATGATAATGTTGAACACGCCAATGCTTTCTTGAAAGTAATTTCTAAACCGACAGGATGGTATGCTCGAGGCGTTACTCAATGGACTGTTACGTTTGCTCCAATGAATATGTTGCGTGATACTTGGGAAAAATCAGAATTTATCCGAGTGCAAAAACTTTACGATAAAAATAATCGTCTAGTTGATAGCAAAACAATGGATAAAATAGGTCGTGATACCATTAAAAATGCACTGACTGATAAGGAAGTGTGGCAAGCAACTAAACGCCTTGGATTCGGTCAAGAATTGCGTGATAGCGTTCCAGCAGAGCGAATGTTAAAACAACTTCTAAAAGAGGGGGGAGTATCAAACTATGGTACTTATCTCGATAAATCAGAAGTTGATTTAATTAAGAAATTGCGCAAGGAAAATAATCCACTAGCTAGCAAACTTGAGAAAGTTGGCAAAGTGCTTGAGGGTTACAATAAGATGTTTGATACAGTATCAGCGTTGGCATCCTATAAAGCGCTAGTGGAAAATGGCATTGATTCAAAACAAGCGGCGGCGACAACGCTCGAATTAACCAACTTCCGCAAAACTGGCTCAAAAATGCGTGGTATTAAAGCCTTGTATATGTTTTCGCAACCAACTGTAATGGGTGCGGCCAACTTAATGCGTTACCTATCCACTCGTAAAGGGCAAATCCGCTTTGCTGCATACATGGCTGCAATGACTTCGCTTTACACTGTATTGCGCTCAATGGACGATGAGGATGAGGGCGGTAATAAAATGGATCAACTTGGGGATATTACGAGATATATTCCAATTCCGATTGGTGATGGTAAATATTTCAAAATTCCAGTTGGGTTTGGTATGGCGCAAATGGCGTGGAATTTCTCCACAAACATTGTAAAAGGTGCGGTTGGTGATATTTCATTGACTGAGGCTGGTACAAATATGCTAGTCCATTCAATGAAAACATTTTCGCCGGTTTCCCCGTCTGAAATTTCAGCAGCGAAATATCCTATGGAAAAAATCACTTTAACCGCAACGCCATCAATCTTGCAGCCAGTGATGCAAAACGTTTTAAATCGTTCCGCTTTTGGTAATAAAATCACAACTAATTATGTGCGTGATGATAAATTAAAAGCCGAGCAATCTAAGGCGACAACCGCTCAATTCTGGAAAGATGTGGCGATTGATTTAAATGATTCATTGGGAATTGATATGCACCCAGAGCAAATTAAAAACTTGTTTGACGGGTACGGTTCAATGATTGGTAGCCTTAAAGAGTTGAATACTGTATTTGTGGAAAATCCTAATCGTGAACAACTTGGAAGAAAAACTCGCACGCCGTTCCTAAATCAATTTATCGGTACGACAAATGAGTTTGCTATTCAGAGCCGATACTATGAGGCAAGCGATGAGGCAAAAGGCGTTTATAACGAATACAAATCTCGCAAAGAGCGTAATGAGCTTGGCGATTGGTTAGATGCTGACAAGATGAAATTGATTAAATTCCATGAGGAAGAAGAGAGTGCTATTAAGTCGGCACGAAGTGAAAAGGCAAAACTCACTCGTGCGTTACGTTCTGGAAATATTAGTGCGATAGCCTATGAAAACGGAATAAAACGTTACAATAAAGAGATGAGTGCGGTACAAGCTAAATTATTGCGTAAATATCGACAAATGGAGGGATTAAATACTCACTAATCCATTGACAATTAAAAAGTTTTGCACTAGAATTTAACAAAATAGCCGAATTGTAGAAATACAGTTCGGTTTTTTATTTTGAGGATTTTATGCAAAGACTGAAATTGTCTAGCGAATTAGATAGAAAAATAGTTGTTTCTTATTTGACTAAACGAATCGAAGAGTATCAAGACGATCTGTGTTGTGATGGTTTAACGCCGCAACAGTACAATATTCTACGAGGTCAAATTAAAGAGTTAAAGAATCTAGTTTCTGAATTAGATCCGAATGATAGCCCGCTTGTATAGCGGGCTTTTTATTTTTAAAGAATTATCACAAGCCGCTACATGCCGCTTAACGAGGTAATAAATGGAAAATCAAGACACCACAGAATTTAATATTGATGCCGCTTTTGACGAGGCCGCTAATCAAATTGAATCAAGTGGACTAACTGCTGATGTTAAACCATCAATCGCAGAAGATGCTAAACAGCCAACGTCCGATCAACGTTTGGAAGATACTAATCAAGAATCTATCCCGCAACAGCCGGAAGATAACGAAGAAGTATTGCCTGAATGGTTATCAAATGCCACTGATGAAGTGAAAGAAAACTTTCGTTTAATGAAAGCAGAAAAAGAGCGATACGAACACATGGCCAAATCTCAACGTGGTCGTGTTGGTGCGCTCTCTAAGAAATATCAACAGGCTAAGGCAGCGTTAGAGCAGCTCGAGCAAAATCAAACTACCTTTGATGGTGAGTTAGATAATTTGCGTGCGGACTATCCTGAAGTTGCTGATGTATTATCCCGCATTCTCGCCGGACAAAATCAACGCCTTAATGATATTTCAATGCCGATTGCTCAAATGGTTAATGCAAACATGCAAGACTTTGCGCAGCAGCAACTTGATAACTCAATCTCTTTAGTTACGCAAGTCGTTCCTGATGCAAACAGTATTTTGTCCGACCCTATGTTTCATAGATGGGTAGGAAATCAACCTAGTGGAATTAAGGCTTTGTTTAGTTCGGATGATCCACAGGATGCAATTTACTTGCTGAATGAATACAAGCGAACAACAAACGCAATTTCAGAGCAACGAAATAAACGCTCACAGCAATTATCCGCAATGTCTTTGCCTACTGGTCGCTCAAGTCCGAAAGGCGGTTCGGAAATTGACGAGAGCGCATTATTCGATCAGTTGGCCGCAGAATTTGATAAGCGGCGCTATTAAATTAAGTTAGTTCATTTGAGGAAAATTTATCATGGCTACAACTAAATATACAGATGGAGACATTTCTCCGCGCACAAAAGTTTACGCAGAGGCAAAAATGCTTGCTCATGCGGAACCTGCCCTTGTTTTGAATAAACTTGGTCAAACTAAACCAGTTCCACTAAGCAAATCTCAAACCATTAAATTCCGTCGTCCAAAACCATTTGCACCGGCAACAACACCATTAACTGAGGGCGTTCGTCCAGATTCTCAAAAAATGGCGTATGAAGATGTGGAAGTGCAGTTAAAGCAATATGGCGCTTGGGTTGAAATTACAGATGTAATTCAAGATACCCATGAGGATCAAGTGTTAAGCGATACAGTAATGCTTTCTGGTGAACAAGCTGCTGAAACAACTGAGCTTTTAGCTTGGGGCGCAATTAGCGGCGGTACAAACGTTATTTTCACTAACGGTACTTCTAGCAACGATGTGAATACGCCAGTTAAATTAGAGCATATTCGTGCAGCAGTTCGTAAGTTACAACGTAACCGCGCTAAAAAGAAAACATCAATTCTTGATGGATCTATCAAATACGGCACTAAACCGATTGAGGCTGCATACATTGCGGTATGTCATACTGACTTAGAGGCTGATATTCGCAGCTTACCAGGATTTACTCCAGTCGCAGAATATGGCTCTCGCCAACCAATCGTTCCGCAAGAGCTCGGCACAATCGAAAACGTGCGCTTTATTACCTCGCCTTTATTCGCACCTGAGATTGATAAGGGTGGTGCGCCAGGCGGCAAAGTATTATCAACAGCTGGCTCTAAAGCTGATGTGTATAAAATCGCAGTGTTTGGTCAAGACGCTTACGCAACTTGCCCATTAAAAGGTAAAGATGCAGCAGAAATTCTTGTGCGCAATCCTGGTAAAGCAGAGAAAGGCGATGAGTTAGGTCAAACTGGTTCGGTTGGTTGGAAAACCTGGTGGGCTGGCAAAATCCTTAACGATGCTTGGTTGGTTCGTTTAGAAGTGGCAGCGACAAAACTTTAATCTGTAACACTAAAGCCCTCGTAATGAGGGCTTTATTCTTTTAGGGGAAAAAATATGGCTTATCCATTTATTGATTTAAAGAAAGCGACAAAGGACGAATTGGTAGTCCATTTGCGTGATAACTGTGGTATTGAGAAAGATGGCAAGAAAGAAGATTTAGTTCAAGCAATCATTGATTTTGAAAATGCTAACGGTCTTATTCGTAATGATTCATCAACGCAAGCAAATAGCGAAACAAAAGGCGATTTACCATTGTTATCTCATAAGCGAGTTAAAATTATTATTGCGCCTAGCGAAACCGACAATAGTGATGTTTATGTCAGTATCGGCGATTGGGATGCGTTAATCAAACGTGGTGAAGAAGTATCTATCCCTGAGCCGGCATATCAGCTATTGGCTAAATCAGGTGAAGTTCGCTTTACACAAAATAAAGACGGTACATTAAGTGAATTCTTTGCACCTCGATTCTCTATTACAGTATTAGGTGATGCGTAATGAATTACCTCAAACTTGCTCAACGCTTACGCCGAGAAATGAACGATACAGGCGAGGGCCCGTATAGCGTGACTAATCAAACGGGAAGAAGTTTAGAGTATATTGAGGCAATTCGTGAATCGTGGTTAGAAATCCAGTCACTGCGTGAATGGGAAAGTTCGTTTTGGGGTGATGGGTTTAGTGCTAAAAATCCTCAAGTTTTAGAGGATAGTTCCGATACGCCTTTTATCCCCGAAAAATACCATGTGGCTATTGTTTATTATGCAATGCAAGGCAGAGCGCTATCTCAAAATGCACAAGAGTTAGTTATGCGAGGGCAGAATGAATGGGATAAATATCTGCACTTACTTTGCGCTCAATTCTTACCAGTTCCAACATTAGGCAGATAAATGGCACAATTACCAAGAAATCAATCGCAATTTGTTGCAATTAGCGGTGGAATGGATCTATCAACTCCTCCAATCGCAAAAGCTAACAGTGAGGCGATTAGTGCGCTAAATGTGCAGCCTATCTATGGTGGTGGATTTTCTCGTATTGAGGGGTATGAGTGCATAGATGGGCGCACTATCCCGTCTGAAATGGCTTATTCCGTGTTGTCTGTTGGTGACATTGAGAATAAAGAGCGTTTCCGTAATAAGGATTTTACCCATAAAGGCAAGCAATATAGGGTTGTTGATGTTTTAGATAATGCTTTTATTGTTGCTTTTTTAAAGCCTGGTAATTTCATTAATAAGGATAGCTTTTCGGTTGATGGTGTTGATTTTACCGCCAATTATGTGAATAGCTCAGTTGATGGTGATTTTCGTGATGACTTAAATTATAGAGGTATTGCGTTCCAATTAGGCATTGATTCAGTGGCGGCAGTTCCTGGTAATGATGTTATTCGTGGCGTTGTAGAGTTGGACGGCGAGATTATTGCCTTTCGTGATAATGCCGATAGTTGCGGTGTTTTTATTAGCTCTAATAACGGCTGGGCTGCAACTCCAACAACTTATTTGATCAAGCTTAAAAATATCGAAAAGCCGGAAAACATCCTAACTAATTCAGAGTTTAATGGCGGTGGAATAAAAGGCAAGGTAATTTCCGTTGCATTAGCTCCTGATAATAAAGCTGGGTATATTGTCTCAAATCAAGCCTTAAATGCGGGCAGCTCTTTACAGATAAATGATGTAGTTGCTGCAACAGTTGAAAGTTGCGAAAAGGTTACGTTAAGCAAGGGTAAAAGTTGGCAATTTATCTACCATAATTTTTATGGTGGTTCTAATACTTATTATGCCTACGGTTGCAATGGCGAACAGATTATCGAGGTTCATCCTGATGGTTCTATTATTCCAATATTGGTGAACAATGAAAATCCTCAATATATTTGCGCACACAAAAATCATTTATTTGCATCATTTCCAGGCGGTCAATTAGGTCATTCGCTGGTCGGGCATCCTAATAGCTGGTCTGTGTTGCTAGGTTCGGAACAGTTTGGGTTAGGTGATGAAATAACAGCTATCTCAAGCGCAACTGGCGGCGTATTAATTATTGGATGTAGAAATAAAATATCTGGTCTATATGGTTCTGGTCGTGATGATTGGGCGATAAAAGATATTTCTTCCGTCGGTATTAATCCTGGAACGTTGCAATCTACATTCATCCCGATTGCCATTGGTAAAAATGGTATTACCCGTATAGATCAATCCGAGCAGTTTGGTGATTTTAGATTAAGCGAGTTAGATGCAAACCGAAAATTAGGTTTCGACAAACTTAATTACAACGTTATATTCTCGTCTGTTAAATCCAAGTCTAACCAAGTTAGATTCTACTCCGAACATGATAAACACTTATGCTTAATGTTGCAGCCTGATGGAACGACAAGAAGTACATTTTTTACTTATCCTGAAAAACTATCTGGACTTTGGCAATCGCCTAATTATGTTTATCTAGCATTTGGCGATGGCAAGGTTTATAGACAGTCTGATAAATGCTTTTCCTTTGCTGGCAAGCCTATTGATTGGGTTGTAAAGATGGCTTTCAATCATTGCGGTTCGCCTACGCTAATTAAAAGTTGGCATAGTGCAGAATTACAAGCGACAACTGACGGCAGAGCAGTATTAAATTACCGTTTCGATCTTGACTACAATTCAAATTATCATTCTTCGCCAATCAATAAAAATTTAGAGATCGCCGGTGGTGGCGGTCGCTGGAATGATTCACTTTGGAACGATTTTTTATGGTCAGCAGAGGATTATTCAACACCTACCCTTTACCTATCCGGTTACAGCAGAAATATCTCGCTTTCATTCGCCGGATCATCCATATACTCACCGCAATTTGAAATAAGCGGGCTTATTCTAAATTACATTACACGGAGGAATTATCGTGTCTAAAAAGAGTTGGTATAACAGAACGCACCAATTCGCACCGTACACAAAAGCAGACGGGCAAGCAGTGTCAGACGAGTTCGATGCAATTCAATCTAGTTTTGATCGTATTCCTGAAATGCGCGATGATGGTAAGGGTTTTGCGGTAAGTCCAATTATTCCAACGCCTACCGATCCAATGCACCCTGTAACGTATGGAATGCTAACAGAGGCGGAAGATAGCGTTGCTAAATCAAGAGAGGATGTTACAGAAAAGGCTCAACAAGTAGATGCTAATACTAAAACGGTATCAGAAAAAACAGAAATAGTAATCGAAAAAAGCAATTCCGCAACTCAATCAGCTAGCGCTGCATTAACTAGCCAACAATCGGCTAATCAGTCTGAAACAATGGCTGAAAAATGGGCTGCAAATCCGATTGACGAGCCAGTTGTTGATGACAAGTTTTCTGCTTTTCATTATGCAACAAAAGCCGCTAAATCGGCTGAAATTTTAGCAACAGCAGAAAGCTCCGCTAAAAGCAATGCAGAAATTGCAACTCAAAAAGCAGAAGAGGCGGCTAGATCTGCTGATAAAGCGAGAAATATTGCTGGTGGTAAGGTTTACTATGAAGATGTTTTAGAAGTTCCGCGAGCTAGTGTCAATGGCGATGTTGGTGTAACCACTTTATCTTACGACTTATACTCAGATAGCGATACAGAGGCCGCAACAATAGGGGTTGTAAAATCTGTTTGGGATAAAGTCAAAGATCAATATATTGAATCCGTATCTCACTTAACCAGCCTAGAGCCAGATAATAACGGGCAGTTAATAATTGTTAAAAGCTATCATTATAATGGCAGTACAGGCGGCGGCATATTTATAGCTGATATGACCGATAAAACAACTCCTGATAATGGCGGCACGGTTATTGTAACAACTGATGGTAATCGTTGGAAACGAGTTAATAACAATAATCTTTCGCTATATGACTTCGGTTATTCAGAACCAGACAATGCAGTGGCTGCGCTAGAACGTGCAGAAAGAGCAAATTTAGGTGCTTTTATTGATTGTTGTGGCTTGACTATTGATTTTAATAATAAATACCCAACCGCAAATAAATATAAAAATGGGAAGTTTATTATCAATGGTGTTGAGGTTAATGCTCAATACAATTCCCCAAGAACAGGAATTGGACGGTTTATATCAGGTTCAAAAGCTGGAGAGAAACTAAAATCAAGTGAATGGACTGGCGCAGATGTCATTGCAATCGGCGAGGGGGCAATGGCTAACATGGAAAAATGTGTTAGCAGCATCGCTCTCGGTAAACGTGCGCAAGGCACAACGTTAATTAGCAGAGATAATATCGCAATCGGTCTTGATACATTGTATCAGGTGCAAGCCGAAACAGAATGGTATTCGCAAGACAAGCTGAACGGAACTCGAAACGTTGCGATTGGCGGCGCTGCTGGTCGTGGGATTACAAGTGGTTATTCAAATGTTGCTATTGGTAGAATTGCGGGTCAAAACTTAAACACTGGTGCATTTAACGTCGCCATCGGCGGCGGCGCTATTGGTGGCACAGTTCCAGTTGGATTTAGCGGTGATATTGAGCATCACTTCCCATCAAGCACAAAAGAAAGTGTTGCCGTTGGTGTTAATGCGCTCAACCAATATATTGCAGATTCAAGCGGCGTTGCCGTTGGTGCTTATGCGGCCGAGAAGTTAAAAAAGGGATTGTATAACACTGCTATTGGTTGGGGAGCGTTAAGAGAGCTTGAATCTGATGTAGCTCCTAATGGTGGGTTGATTTTATGGCAAGGTAAGCAGTCAGGCAGTTATAGTCAATCCGGCAATACAATAACATTATCATTTACAGATTTACACGGAGCAGAGGTTAATCACTTTGTTGGTGTTAGATTATTAAATGGCGATGCTAAAACATTATTAAATGACGTTGTCCCGGCTAAAGTTTTAAGCAAATCTGAAAATTCTATAACAATTCAATCATCAAAGAGTATTGATACAAGCGGCGATGCCGAGTTGTGCTTTGTTTATAGTGATAATGCAGTTGGAACATTAAATAGCAATCACAATACTGCTATTGGCTTTGCTGCATTAACGTCCGCTAAACGCTCCGGCTTTTCGGTAGCAATAGGGGCGCACTCATTAAAGTTAGGTAAGGATGTTTCAAGAACGGTTGCTATTGGTACAAGCTCGCTTGAGCATGGAAATCATACTAGCAGTATTGCTATTGGTTCTCACTCCGGGAATAAAGCTAATACAAACAATGCAATTATTATCGGCACTAGTTCTTTGACTAATGCAGAAACAATAAATAACTCAATATTTATTGGTAATAACTTAAATCCAACTAACAGTAATCAAAACAATAAATTGGCAATCGGCGATAGCTTTACTGGTGATTTAGGGAGTAATAGATACGGGGTTAATATACCGTTAAATACAAATCCTTTGGCTAGTTTTCACATTCGATCAAAAGATGATGTCGGAAATGGTGCAATCAATCCTTTTGATGGTTTACTAATCGAACATTCAAGGGTTGCGGTAGCTAAATTTGATGCTGGCGATGGGGTTGATCTTGATTTTAATAAAAACAACATAACAAAATTTGCTTTCCGATACAGAGCAAATGGCGATATTACAACAATGATCGTTAATAATGAGCATAGTTGGAAGTTTAACAATTCGCATGTAATGTTTCCGGACAAGGATAATAGAAATATTCTAGGCTTACACAGTCGAAGAATAAGAGAAATCAATCTGATGTCTCCTGATGCAAATGAATCCGGCGATAAAGCCGTTACCGCAAAATGGGTTAGAGAGCAATTTGGTGGCGAGCTTTCAAACAACGGTTGGACTAAACTCCCTAACGGATTGATTTTTCAATGGGGCAACTTTTCTTCCGGTGGGAGCGGCTCATTTGACTTCCCTATATCATTTAATCAAATACCTTTTAGTGTCATGATTGAGTTTAGAGATGATAGCATTAAAACTTTCGCCTCTAGCTATACTAAAACAGGGTTTCGTCTTTATGCTTCCCCCCCACGTCTAACTCAATTTATGTTTTTTGCAATAGGTCGATAAGAAATGAATTATTTTTTTGATAAAACAGCAGAATCGTTTTTTGTTGAAGGGATTAATCAAATCCCTAATGGCGCAATTCCTGTGGACGAGAAAGACTATCAAGCATTAATTGATGGTCGTTCTAACGGCTGCAAAATCATAGTTAATGGCAATAATCTATCTCTTACGCCACCAATACCAGGACAAGAATACATTTGGAATGGTAGTGCATGGATTGTATCAGAAGAGCGAAAGACTGAATTATTAGCAAGACAACGAAATGAAGTTCGAGCATTAATTAACGCCAAACGTGATGAGTGCGTAAATGGCGGTGTATTCGTTCCTTTGATTAATAAATGGGTTGATACGGACGATAAAGGCCGCAGTACGTTGGTTGAGATTAAGGCTGATTTTGATATTAACGGAAAAAATAGCACATACACACTAATCTGCGCTGACAATACAGCTCAAACAATTAATTTTGAGCAATTTAAGGCCGCTTGGAATGCTGCTAAAACGCTAAAAGAGAGTATGTATGAAAACGCTTATATGCACAAAACGCTATTAGATAAATCAAACGATCCTAAAAGTTATGACTGGTCTAGTGGATGGGCTACAACATATAAGGCGCATTTAGAGGGGAAATAAATGTTAAGTAAAAAACGCTTTAAGAAATGGTGTTATCACAATGTAATCGCCATCGATCAACTGTTTAACGCTATCACTGGTGGCGCTGCTGATGAAACATTATCAAGTCGGGCTTATCGTTGTGCGGTAGTAACAGAACATCCAAGAAAGCGCTGGATTGTGATTCACAGATTGATCAACGGATTATTCTTTGATCGCAATCATTGCAAAGTGGCGTATTTTAGCGAGGTATATCGCAGACAGTACACGGAAGATTTCCAACAAGAGGTCGCTAAATAAGCGGCCTTTATTTTTAGGGGGTTAAATGTCAATTCTAGGCACAATGAGCGGTACATTAAACAGAAAGCAGCCGCAAGCTCCGACAGTTTCACCAACTCCGGAAAAAGATAATTCCGGCACTATGGCTGGAAATGTTGCGAACATCTTAAACAGCAACTCGTTGCTAATGAGAAGTGCGGCCGCAAAAGGCGAAAGAGTTGCTGCTAATCGTGGATTACAAAATTCCACAGTTGGCGCAGAGGCGGCTCAACGAGCAATGATTGATGCAGCTATTCCAATCGCAGCGCAAGATACGCAACATCAATTCACAGCATCGCAAGCTGGGCTTGATCGAGAGCATCAAAAGGGATTAGCAAAATTACAGGCTGATTTAAATTACAGCAATCAAAGTCGCTTAAATCAAGAGCAAAATAAATTTGCCGCATCGCAAGCGGATTTAGATCGTGGGCATCAGCGTGGATTAGCTCAACTACAAGCGGATTTAAGTTTTAACAATCAGAGCAGATTAAACAAAGCTCAAAATGATTTTGCTGCATCGCAAGCTGGGCTTGATAGATCACATCAAATCGGTTTAACCAAACTGCAATCTGACTTGAATTACAATAATCAAAGTCGTTTAAATCAAGCTCAATACAACTTCACGGCATCTCAAAATGCGTTAGATAGAGCGAATCAACGTGAATTAGCTAATCTAAATCATCAGAATGAAATGCGAAATTTAAATGCACAGGTGGCAGCAAACACTATCGGTAAATCAATCGACTTTACAATGCAAATTGCAAATAACTTTGATGCTCAAATTGCTGGCATTTTAAACAACACAAATATGAAAGCGGCAGATAAAGAAAAGGCTATCAGCACTTTAAAATCTAGCCGAGATTCAGAAATTAACTTTGTATCTAAATTCATGCAAGGGATTCCAACAACCAAACAAAACTGGTCGTCTTTCCCTAGCTTGGGCGTACCGTCAATTGGAATTAAATAGGGGGATTTATGGCATCATTTTGGGATAGTGCTTGGAGTACAGTTAGCGGAGCTGCATCATGGCTTGGCGATGCGGCAAGCACTGCTAGCAAATGGATGGAAAACAACAAAGAGGCAACAAATCTTATAGGTAATACCTTGCTTGGCGTTGGCAGTTATTTTGCGCAAAAAGAGGCTAACAAAGACTTAATGAGAATGGAGCGTGAAAAGTTAAATCTTCAAGATGAATTAAAATCTAAATATTCTTCCGTTCCGGATGTTGATATTTCTTACAACAGCTTGACAGTTGATAACTCGCCAGGATTAGCAAATGGCGGAATTTTGACTGAAATGAAAAAGAAAATGGATAGTAAGAATAAAGGCATTTAACTATGGCAAAGTCTAATAAAGAAAGCAACTCAATTAGCGATAGTTTCGGTGAAAGCATGGAGCGAGCTGGCTATGAGCGTGCTAATGATAGCCGAGGCGGTTGGCAAGAGCATGAAAGCAGTGATAACTACGAAAGCACAAGAGATAGGATGGATAAGCATCTTGCTAGTAGAGGTAAGAGTAATGATGTAAATCAAAGCATAAGCAATCCTGTTAATACTGGTTTTGGTGGTAGAAGTGCGATTAGTCAAAGCATCGGCACGCATTATCAAAGCAATGCAGCCGCATCCAGTGCGGTTAGTGGCAATAAAAGAAGTTTAACTAACGGCTTATTCGGTCGTGATGTGACAAAAAATGTTCCTTATTCTGCTAGACAGGATTGGGATAATATCAATGCGCTCACACCAAAGGATAGAATTAGGGATATAGCTCATCATTATGCCGGCGAAAGTCTTTCTAGAGAGCATAAGGGTAATGCTATTGGTAGCGTTGTTTCATCAATAGTTGGTTCAACGCTTGAACCAACTTCTATGGCTGAAGCTATCGCATCCGCGGGAGCGCAATTAGGATTAACAAAAGCCGGTACGGCTGCTGACACCTTATTAAACAAAGAGGGGGACATTCTTGGGAAAATGACACCAGGGCAAAAAGCCGTATATCAAACAGAATCGCAAAAAGTCAAGGATGCTTTTAGTGAAGATATGGATAGTTGGGGTTCTAAGCTCAAAGGCTGGGGGGCAACCGCTCTTGGGTTTGTTGGTGGGGCTGCAACTGGTGGAGTTGGTACAGCTCCTATTGGCACGGCGGCTAAGGTTATTGCCGATAATTCTCGTTATAATTCAGCGATGCAGCATGCGGCCGATAAAGTTAATTCTCCTGTTCTGAACGAAATGATTATTGAAGATAAAGCTAAAAAAGCGCAAGCGATGAAAGATTGGGAGCAAATGCGAAAAATTGCCGGCAATACTGAATATACGGGGCAAGGCATTTTAGGCACTATGCAGCAAAGAGCGAAAGCGGCAAATGGTCAATACAAAGATGAGGAAGATTACAGCATCCCTCAATTAGTCAATTTGTGGAATAACATTTCAGTAATATAAGGAACGCATAATGGGTATTTTAGATTCAATGGTTCAACAAACTCAAGGTGGCAATCAAGATGTTATGCCTCAAAGTCAGCCTGGCGACATGATGCAAAATCAAGAGCAACAAGGCGGCAAAGCTCAGATGTATAACATGGTAATGGAAAATTCCGTTAATGCTATCGCTAACGTTGCACAAGAGCGAATTGAGCAAAAAGGCGTTGAAAAAGGCGTTGCGGATTTAGTTGCAACGGCGATGATCGCAAATATTCAAGCCGCTCAACAAAATGGCAAAACAATCCCGCCTCAAGTAATGATGCAAGTCGCAAAAGATTTAACAATGCAATTATTGCAACAAATTGGTGTACCTGAAGATCAGATTGATGACATCATTATCGACATTTTAATGGATGCGTTAGATCAATTTGGCGAGGCGACAAATGGTATTTTACCGCCTGAAGAAGAGCAGCAATATGTTGATATGATTGGCAAGGTATCTGAGCTTGAAAATCAACGCCAATCACAAATGCAAGGCAATAAACCTCAATCAATGCAACAAGGGGTGTAATATGGGATTAGGTGGCATTTTAGCCGCAATGGCTCAAGGATTTGGCACTGGCGTTATAAAAAACGTAGAACAAGGCTGGAAAAATGAAGAGCTTGATAAAACATTAAACTGGCGAGAAAAAGAGGCAGATAAGCAGCGAGCATTTGATAGCGAACAGCTTGATAAAAAACTCAAACACGACTTTGAGATAGAAGATCACAAAAGCCGCAATAACATATCAGAGGCAGCCGCAATCGCTCAAATTAAAGCTAGATACGCTAGAGCATCTGGCGGCGGTGGCTCTAGTGCTAGTTTAAAAGAGGCTCAAAAGAATTTAACTGGTGCGGTTCAGGTTCTTGGTGTTTATGATACTCAATTAGGCTCGTTGCAAGAAAAGTTAGCGGTAACGGAAGATAAGGCACAAAGAGATGCTTTAATTCAACGAATTGACCGCCTTGCAGCAGAAAGGGATAACTACTTAAAAGATCCGTCAGTTGTTTCGGCGTTTAAAGGCGGCGACAGAATGGGGAGAGCTTTATACATGACAAGTGGCGGCGATATGGATTTATATGATCCTAAACCGAAAGAGGCTGCAAAAGAAGTTAAAGCAACAGTATCTTCCGTTGCTGCACCGGCAAGAAATATGGTTGATGTAAACAGCATTTCACCGCAACAAGCCGATCAAATTGCAAGACAAAAACGAGAAGAAATTTCTCGTCAGAATTTTGCTAAAGCCTCAGAAGATGCAAAAGAATGGGCGGCAAGACAAGGGCAATACAAAACAACCATGTTTACGCCAAGAACATTCTAAACATAAAAAAAGAGCGGTTAATTTGACCGCTCTTTAATCTTTCTTTTAATTTTCCTTTATTAATCTAATAATCCAGCAATATCTGCCATGTTAGGCGCATAGTAAACGTTTTGCAAGATTCTGATGTCTTTATGGCCTGAGATTTTAGCCAAGGTCATTACGTCAACCTTTTTCGCTAATCTAGTTAGTGCCTCTCTTCGTGTGTCATGGAAATGCAAATGCTCGCATAACGCCATTTTTTTCAATTTTCTAAATGTTGCATCAAGTGATTTTGATTCAATTTGAAAGCACGTTCCAGTATTGCCAACTTCTTCTTTTAGCCTTTCTAAAATTGCGATAGCCTTTTTCGATAAAGGTACTCTTCGAGCAGAGCCGTTTTTCGTTATCGGCAAATATGCAGTTCTATCCTCAAAATCAACATTATCCCAAGTTAGCCCGCAAATTTCACCAGCTCGCATTGCCGTTTCGATGGCAAATAGCATCGCTGCACCAGTTCTTGCTCTAACCGTCTTTAATGTATCGTGATAGCTGCTAACATATAGCAATCGTTCTATTTCTTCATCAGAATATCGTTGCGTTCTTGGCGGACTTCCTTTTGGTAAGACAAGCCCTGATGTTGGGTTTCTTTCAATGTAATCCCAACGCTCAACCGCAACGGTAAAAATATGCTTAATAGTGGATAGTTCTCGCCTAATACTTTCACCGCTAACCGATTTTTCCCTTTCGGCAATCCATAATTCAAAATCTTTTCTTGTAACATCGCCTATATATTTACTGCAAATAGGGTGTTGCATAAACCTATTAAGCCTTAAAGTTTCGTGCCGCACGCCTCGTTTAGTTGGTGTAATTTCTTTTAAATAGCGTTCGACAACATCTGATAGTAGCGTTTCAGGTTGTAATCCTTTCTTTTGCAGATCTAATCTTCTCTCTTCCTCTAACGCCCATTGCGTTGCCTCGCCTTTGGTGTTGAAAGATTTAGATCTGCGCCCGCCGTTGTCATAAACTTGCGCACGCCATTTATTGCCACGCTTATGTATAGTAGCCATTTTTTTAACCTTATATTTAGCTGGTGCAGTGCTGCAAAAAGTGGTGCAGTTTTGGTGCAGTCAGCAGATAAAAATATATAAAATTAGATAAAAAATAGCAATACAGGTTAAAGAATAAACTTAGAATTTATAGCCAAACAAGCTCATAAGTGATTGATTTTAAATACAGAAAATGCAAAAAGAAAAATCCCCGTCCAATGGACGAGGATTATAATGTGGTGCCTAGGGTCGGACTCGAACCGACACGGTTATTCACCGGCGGATTTTGAATCCGCTGCGTCTA
>QWCO01000534.1_pt1 | contig 22608 bp, 19 predicted proteins | sample 1972611 | NCBI WGS metagenome assembly QWCO01 (sample SAMN09866706, study PRJNA288562) | Human oral metagenome isolate term1_saliva, whole genome shotgun sequencing... | reverse complement strand
TCACCTATCACCTTGACGGCGTGCCCAAACTCGTGCTCAACGCCGACGTACTGACCCGGATATACAAAGACGAAATCCATACCTGGAATGACCCAGCCATCGCCGCGCTGAACCCGGGAATCACCCTTCCCGAAGAACACATCACGCCCGTCTACCGATCGGACCGTTCCGGCAGCACTGATACCCTGCAACGTTTCTTCAAAGGCACCACAAACGGGGCGTGGAACACCACCGGAATGGACTACGCCGGGTACGGGGGTGTGGGGGCCAGCGGCTCAAACGGGGTTGTTAATACCATCCGTGACACAAACGGCGCGGTTGGATACGTGGAAACCGGCTACGCCGTGGGCGCGCGACTTGGTCTTGCCGCGATTGATTTCGGTGCGGGACCCGTTGTTCCCGAGGGGCCTGCGGTGGAAGCAGCCGTGGCCAAAGCCACCTTCGCCAACAACGGACACAACCTCGTGGTTGATACCGACGCGCTATACGACGCCGCGAAACAACCCGACAGCTATCCACTTATTATCACCAGCTACAACATTGTCTGCTCGGCGGGATACCCGCCCGAGGTGCGCAAACGCGTGAAGGACTTTCTCACCGTTGCCCTACGGCACCAAGACGACGAACTCCGCAACCTGGGGTATGCGCCGCTGAGTGGAGTGCACAAAGGACGAATGGAATCTGCGGTGGCGGCGCTGAGTTAACTGAGGGTTTTGAGGGTGTGAAGCGTGCTTACCCACCTGAGTGCATAATGTCAGCACCCTCGGGCACGGTGTCATCTTCCGGGTCGTCGAGCCAGCCCTCCGGCAACACGACTTTCCCAGGAGAACCCTGGCGGCCGCGCGCCCCATCGGCGTCATCGGCGAGTGCGGGGGAGTCGCTGAAGGGGGCGAGGATGTCAGCGAGGTGCGCGAGCGTCGATACGCGGGCGAGGTCGCGGCGCATGTCGCCTCCGACGGGGAAGCCCCGTAAATACCAAGACACGTGCTTGCGTAATTCGCGGCAGCCGTGCTCCTCACCATGGTGGGCCGCCAGCAGCTCGGCATGGCGTTGAATAATGCGTGTGACTTCGCCCAGCGTGGGTTGTGGGGGTAGGGGACGGCCGGTGAGCTGGGCGGCGAGTTCGGCAAACAACCAGGGGCGGCCCAGGCAACCACGGCCGACCACCACGCCGTCGCAACCCGTTTGGTCCATCATGGCCGCAGCGTCGGAAGCTGCGAAAATATCGCCGTTGCCCAGCACCGGAATTCCCGAATCGGCCATGTGTTCCTTCAACCGCGCGATCTCCGACCAGTCGGCCTTGCCGGAGTATCGCTGCGCCGCCGTGCGAGCGTGAAGCGCTACCGCCGCCGCGCCTTCCGCTGCGGCAATGCGCCCGGCATCCAGGTGGGTTTTGTGGGCGTCGTCAATGCCCACGCGGAACTTCACCGTCACTGGAATATCCGTGCCTTCCGTGGCGCGAACGGCAGCGGCGACGATATTGCCAAACAGTTTCCTTTTATAGGGCAGTGCTGAACCGCCGCCGCGCCGGGTGACTTTGGGGACCGGGCAGCCGAAGTTCATGTCGATGTGGTCGGCGAGGTTTTCATCCGCAATCATTTTCGCGGCCTCATAGGTCCAGCGCGGATCGGTGGTGTACAGCTGCAGTGACCGGGGGTTTTCATCAGGGGCGAAGGTGGTCATATGTAGCGTTTTTTCGTTGCGTTCCACCAGCGCGCGGGCGGTGACCATTTCACAGACATACAACCCGGATACGCTGCCCATCTTTTCTCGCTCCTGCTCGCGGCATAGCGTGCGGAATGCCACGTTGGTCACCCCGGCCATGGGTGCGAGCACCACGGGGGAGGTGAGGGTGAGGGAGCCTATGGACAGGGGAGCTGCTGGTTGTGCCACGCAGGCCATTGTAGATACTTCCGGATGGGCGACAAACTCACCAGAATCCTGGAAGTCCAATTTCAGCAACCCGGCGATGGGCTGACTCACAGGCGCTACGGCACCACACCTGGAGGGGGTGGATAGTGGGGGTGCTTTCTGGGTGAAAGTCCACACGATTATTTGTTCAAAAAGCGGGGATGGGGCGGATGGTTTATTGTGGTGAGGGTAACTAGCTTGCTGATTATCTAAGTGAGTCACAATGTCCTGTGCCGCTGCTTGGGTAGTCGATGTGTCACATCTCCGGCGTGGTCATAGCAGCTGGCCAGCCGGTGCTTGAGGAGGAATACATGTCCGATCGGATTGCTAACGCTCAGCTCCGTTCTAAGGTGATGACGGCCGACGAGGCCGCACACGCGCTGCGCGCCGATGAGGCTGCGCGAGCCGCTACGGCAAAGACTGCCGAACATGCGACCACCGCCGACCGTGCCACCGCTGCCACTCGCGCCGATGAGGCCACCCATGCCGCCACCGCAACGAATGCCACGACAGCGGAGCGTGCCAATACAGCCAATACAGCCGCCACCGCGACGAGGGCGCAAAGTGCGCAAACAGCAGACCACGCCCAACGCGCCACGGAAGCCGAAACGCTACGCACGCCGAACTATTCCGACGGACTGGCCACCGGCGCGGGGGCTCGCATCGACGCGACGGGAAACGCTGAATTTCAAAGCATGGCGGTGCGCGGTTTCTTTCGTGCCGCCGAATATCAGATTAACCGCATCGCATTGAGCGAAGGCGACGTTTTCCACACCGAGAACGGATTGGTGAAAAGCGCGGCACGACAAGCCGACGGCCGTTGGAAGGTGGTGCTGCAAGAGCGCTTTCAAGGTGACGTGACCGGTTTCCGTGCCGGTGACATTCTGCGCGGTGCTTACAACGGCATAGGAACATCGGGCGGCGCGGCCGAAATTCGCACCTCGTGGTTGCGTGTTGAGGCAGTGGACGCGAAGGCGGGGACACTCACTGCGAGCCTTTATGCCGACAACCAAACGCCCGAAGGTCGCAATGCGCCGCCCATTGCACTGATGCGCTTGGCACGCTGGGGCAACACGACCGACACCGCGCGCCAGAGCCACATTGTGGAGAGCGCCACCGACGGCCGTATCGTGCGCCGCGTGAAGGTTTCCGCCCCGATTGTCGACGGCTCGCAGTCCGACGGCTTTGTGGTGGGCAAGTTGCCCGCGTGGTTGCGCGAACATTTCGGCGCGGCCGTGGCCGACGCTTCGGACTACGTGTTTGCTCGCGGCATCATTACGCAAAACATTCTTCGCTACACGCCCGCGGGGCGACCTCTTGCTGAGCGTGTCGACCGCGGTTTGTGGTCGGCTTCGGCGCGCTACTTCTACGAGCAGCAGAACCCCGAAACGGGAGCTTTCGAGATTTCGCGCGTTTGGCACGACGGTGCGCTCTATGAATTGGCACGCGGCGGCAACGGAAACACCGCCCCCGCGGCGCAGTCGACACATTGGACGCTCATTCAAGCGAAACCGAAGGACGGCCGCCCCGGCGACGCGGGGCTTTCTGTGGGAGTGAATCTGCTCGATGGCACAAACTTCAACACGGGCATCCCGATTTATGCCTCACCGCGCAACCCGAAGTGGCCGTACGTGAAGGGGGTTGTGACGGTGTTGCCCGGCGGTAAGAACGGGGCGAATGTTATTTGTGCCATAGGGCAACTCAACGTAATACGTGCAAGCATTCCCGGCGAAAAACTCGTTGTGGGGGAAACGTATGTAATCTCATTTTGGTATCGTACTGACGGCAATCTGCACCTATGGTATAATTACCCCGACAACGGACATCTCGCACGAACCAACCCCGAACGTCCCCCTCATTCTTCACCGGCTGAGTACAACGACGGGGCACTGCGCCACAGTGTAGAGTGGAAACGTTACACGAAAGTGTTCACATGGCGCGGCACATCGCTGTATTGTGGAATCTATGTAGACCTAAACGACGCCGATAGCGGAAAGTGGATAGAAATTTGCGGTCTCAAAGTCGAAGAGGGCGACACGCCGACGACGTGGTGCTTGTCCGAAAACGACAAAATTGGGGCGGCTGGCATAGACGGAGAAAGCTACCATGTGAACCTTATTGACAACAGTTCTTTTGCGAAGGGCTTGGAAGGATGGGGCGGCGGTTATGGTAGGCCTACATTTGACGACTCAATGCAAAGCCCCGTACCGGGAACACGTGTCGTAAAAATAACCGGGCAAGCCGTAGGGCGACTTCCATATCATGAGGCGAATCAAAATGTACGAGAACGTCTTCTTCCCAACACGACCTATACCTATAGCGTTTGGGTGAAGACCACCGAAGGAATGAGCAATGCACGCATTATCGTCCATCCGGCACCGCATATCGAACAGAAAATCGACTACGAGCACGGCGGCGAGTGGACGCGACACGCGATTACGTTTACCACAGGGCAAAACTCCGCAGAAGGACAATACGTCTATTTACGTCTAGGGACGCAAACCAACCCGAACGCCGCGGTATGGTTCGCCGCCCCGAAACTTGAGGTCGGCGACACGCCCACCGACTGGACACCGTCGGAGAACGACCGAAAGGGCGAAAAGGGCGACAACGGCCGCGGCGTGAGCCGTATGCGCGCGTTCTATATGCTGACCACCGAAAGGGACGAGCCGCAGCAAGATACGTCCGAATGGACGGAAACCGCCCCGCAGCCCACGAAGGAGCGCCCGTGGCTTTGGAGTTACGAACGCTCGGAGTACAGCGATGGCACTGCTGACCAAACCACGGTGCGACTGATTGGACATTACGGAAAAGATGGCACAAACGGCACGAGCATTCGGGCGCAATACAGCGCCGACGCGCAAACGTGGCACGACGATTTCGCCGCGGGCGATGTGTGGATGCGTACGGGCAACGGCACGACGTGGGGCGGAGCGCTGCGCGTGGTGGGCGAATCGGGAGCGGACGGCAAAAGCCCCGTTTACGATTTCGCCGCGTCCTCACAACTTGCCACCGCATCGGGAACGACCGCTCCGACTATTCGGGGAATGTGGCAAGACGCGCCCCCGACACTCCGCGACGGCGAGGTGCTTTGGTATCGGCTTACCGCGGCGAACGGCAAAATCACCTACGGCCGCTTGAGCGGCGAGAAGGGCACGAGCATTCGGGCGCAGTACAGCTCCGACGCGCAAACGTGGCACGATGCTTTCGCCGCGGGGGACGTGTGGATGCGTACGGGCAACGGCACAACGTGGGGCGGTGCGCTGCGCGTGGTGGGCGAATCGGGCGCGGACGGCAAAAGCCCCGTTTATGATTTCGCCGCGTCCTCACAACTCGCCACCGCATCGGGTACGACCGCCCCGACTATTCGGGGAACGTGGCAAGACGCGCCCCCGACACTCCGCGAGGGCGAGGTGCTTTGGTATCGGCTCACCGCGGCGAACGGCAAAATCACCTACGGCCGCTTGAGCGGCAGAAATAGTTACATCCACATTGCCTACGCGAATAGCGAGGACGGGGCGAAAGACTTCACCTTGGAAGAAGATCTCGGGCGCGGCGGTGAAATTGAGTTCTCGTACTTCGGCATTTACGCAGACTTCGACGAGCGCGCGAGCCAAGATAACCACGACTACGTGTGGACGCGTCTGCGCGGTGTGGACGGCAAAGACGGACTCACACCGAATGCGAACTTGCTCGACGATACGGACTTCAAAAACTTGGGTCGCAAAGAGAGTGCATGGGGCGTCGGTACGTACGGAGAAGAACCGATAGGCGGCCGCGCCAATGCTGATTTGTTCCCTCCGTCCGTGTCCGGCTGTTATCCTGCGCTTTGTTCCATCAATCCCGGCACGAAACAGGGCGAATATGCGCAACTGTGGCAAAACATCGGCCGCCTAATCCCCGGTCGCACCTACACTTTCTCCGTCTATGTGCGCGGGGCGTCTGATGCGTGGTTGGTTGTCTACCCGAACCCCACCGAACACTTTCGCCCCAACACGGTGAAGCCCGACGAGTGGACGCGCGTCTCGCTCACGTTCACCGCACCGAAGACGAAGGCCACCGAAGACACGCTCATTCTTTTGCGCGCGTGGCATCGTGAAGAGCAACCGCACAAAGGCTTTGCCAAAAATGTGGTGTGGTGTGCGCCGAAACTCGAAGAGGGCGGAATCCCTACGCCGTGGACTCCCTCGCGCAACGACCTGCGAGGGAAAGACGGTGCCCCCGGCACGCGTGGGGCGGCTGTTCGCTTCTTGGGCGATTACGACAAATTGTCCCCGTCCACGGCATTCGAAAGCGGACACACCGGCGAGCAATACGTGGACGTGGTACAGGTGCGACAAGGCGCGCAAGTTCAGTTCTACCAATGCAAGCAGCCGCACACGAAGTCGGCAGACAAAGCCCCCGCTGCAGACTCGGAGTGGTGGGAGCTCGGAATGTACCAAGGTTTCATCGCCACCGATTTGTTTTTGGCCGAACGCTCACTAATCAAAAACCTACAAGTCGAGAACGTTGTCGGCCGTGACGCGAATGGTAATACAACTTTCGACCTCGATGCTTCAACGGGTACGGCTTACTTCGGCGGCACGGCCACTTTCGCGGGTTTCATACGCCGGCGGCCGGTGGTGATTACGCCCGATAATTGGGAACAATATGGGGGCGTGGTAGAACGTGGGGTGATTTATCTCAACCCGTTTCGCGTCGGCACGTATGTAATCTTTCGCGGAGACTTCGGCACGTTGAGGCCGACCATCAACACAGGCGGTGCACCTCTTAACGACGGGAAGAAAAGCGTTACGCCCGACGATAGTCAAGCCATGCGATACTACGGCGCACAGTTTATGGTCTTCAACGATTTGGAACCCCGCCCGACGACACTTTTAACCGTGGGAGGGCTGACCATCGGAAGCAAGCAAACCGCGATTTTCACAATGAAGGGACACAACCATGCCGACCCGAACCTCTGGTGGCACGGCGAATTACTCCAACGTTGGTAGCACTCAAAGCACATTTTATCCACTCTAAAAAATAAACTTATGAGAAACATCTTAGATCTCAACTCCGACGGCAAGGCCGATGCCAAAGACCTGCAGATTTGGCTTGCCGTTATTCTTGCCCTTTCGGGCGTAGTTTTGCTCTTCTTGGGCTTCTTCGCCTCTCCCATGGGTGAAATCCACGCCTCGGTGATCACGACCGCAGGCGAACTGTTTACGTTCTGTGGCGTTCTCCTCGGAATTGACCACCACTATCGCCACCTCCTTTCGAAAACACTCAGCGAAATGAAGGGACGCGAGGGAAATCATGTACCCGAAAACACAAAACAATGACCATGAGCGACGTATCATGTACCCAAAAACGGCAAATCGGGTTCACGACAACCGAAACCGTTAACCACCCGGCACACTACAATCACGGCGGCGCGGAATGTATCGACGTAGCACGCAAGATGCCGTTTTGCCTCGGCAACGCCCTTAAATACATTTGGCGCTGCGGACATAAGCACGACGGAACACTTGAAGGAGCGCGCAGCAAAGCCGCCGAAGATGCCAAGAAGGCCGTCTGGTATCTCCGCGAGTACATCAAAGACGTGCAAAGAGGCGACATGGACGCTTTCCTCGAAGTATAAACCAACCAAAACAACAGACAAATGCAAATCCTTATTCAACGCCACGCCCTGAAGGAGGGCTACACCATCGGACGTATGGAAATCAACGGAAAATACTTTTGCGACACGCTCGAAGATACCGACCGCGGTTTGTCGGACGAGATGTCAGAAGACGAAATCGCCGCGCTCAAAGTGAAGGGTGCGACCGCCATCCCCACCGGCACGTATCGCATCGACATGCAGACGCGCTCCCCGCGCTTCGGCCGCGTTCTCCCTCGTCTTCTCCGCGTGAAAGGCTATGCCGGTGTGTTGATCCACAGCGGCAACACGGCCGCCGACACCGAGGGCTGCATCCTCGTCGGCGAGAACCGCGAACGCGGCAAAGTGCTCAACAGTCGCGCCACGTTGGAACGCCTGCTTGTCTTTCTCCGCTCGGCACAAGCCGAGGGAGAAGAAATCGAACTTGTCATCACACGTTCCGCGACCAACTGACGAGAAATCCTCGGTAGTTCGCCCCGCGCGCTGCACAAGCCGAGGGCGAAGAAATAGAACTTATTATCGGCCGACCCCGATAAAACGAACTCACAAGGATTTCTTATAAGTTCAAATGCGTAGCGTCAATTCTTTCCAAAAATCGGGAAATTGGAAAGAAATCAGCTGATTTCGGGCGACAAGGGCGTGCAAATCGTTCCAAATCGCTCCAATCCTTTCCAACCCTTTCCAAATTGGAAAGAATTGACCGCAAGCGCAAATACGTTTCACTCTAAAATTTCATCACATGAACAAGAAAGCCCCCTCGCCGATGCCCAACGATTGGCTGTTTCTTTTGCTCGTTGCGCTTGGCGCCATTGGCTTTGCCTTTGCCTTGAGCCTGCTCGCAAGCTGCACGACGACACGAATCGTAGAACGCCACACCACGCGCACCGACACCCTCCGCGTTGTGCAGCGCGACACCCTCCGCGAACTGCGCACCGTGCACGATAGCGTTTTTCTCCACGACAGCGTCTATTTTGAGGGCGCTACACTCGTGAAGGAGCGCACCCGCGACCGCTGGCACGTTCGCCGCGACACGGTCTGGCGTTCGCGCGTGGACACGCTCCGAGCGTCCACCCACTCCACGGAATCACACAAAGAGAAGACGGCAACCGCCCCGTGGTGGTACAACTGGCGGCTGTGGGCTCTTCTCTGCAGCGTTATGTCGTTCGGTCTGATAGGCTACGCACTGAAACGCCGAATCTTGTAATAACACTTCCTTTCCCCATTCCGAGGACATCCTCGAAATGGTGTAATAGCATCAGAACAAAACGCCCCGCCACTCGTGCATTGAGAGTAGCGGGGCGCATTGTTTAGCGTCGACCGTAAAAAGCGAAATCTATTACACGCCGGTTAGCTTCGTCCACTTTGGCGTTGTTTGCTTTAATGTAGGTAGCAGTAACCGCCGCCCCCGTCCCGCGGGAGTGGCCGAGTGCGCGGCTGATGGTGTCTTCGGGGATGTCGAGCTCTGCGGCATACGTAGCCCACGAGTGGCGCGCCCAATACCACGTCAAGTCCGGTTCGATGATCCCCGCCTCATCGTGAAGCCTTTTCAGATATTCACCATGCTGCGCCATGCTGCGAAAACTTCTCTTTTTTTGCAGTTCAAAGAGAACGGGGATGAGCTCCGCGGCCTCCGGTTCTACTCGAATGCTGTAGAGTCGCCCTGTCTTTGCTCTTCGATATTGAAGCCGTCCCCCGACGATGTCGGCCGGTTTGATATTGTAGAGGTCGCGTGGGTTTATCCCGATGAGGCAAAAAGAAAGCAAGAACAGGTCGCGCGCTGTTTTATCGGTTTTTCTTCCGTCGGCCGCAAACAATCGCTTAAAAGACTCAATCGGGAGCGCTCGTTTCCTTGTTTCTTCTGCCTTGGGGAATCTGAACCGCCGGAAGGGGTCGGTTTTAATTAGTTCTTCGTCGTAGGCGACATTGATCACGTGACGAAGATTAGACAAGTAAGTTCGTTGCGTATTGGCACTCGCGCCATCAGATTGCAAAAACAAGACGTACTCGCGCAACCAATTCGTCGTAACGTCTTCAAATTGCAGATGCTTCAAATCCCTAAAACGATGCAGGCTGTTGAGAGCTTGCATATAATTTTCAAAGGTGGAAGTCGTATTCTTTTTCTTCTTAGAGTCGGCCACCCGCTCGAAAAACTCTACAAAGCCGACCGTCTTATTTAACGGGTTCTCGAGCTCTAAGTTTTCTAACATCTGTCGGAGTTGCGAGTTGTTGAGCCGGTACAACATCCCACGCTCCAAAAGCTCAAACAGCCGCGTGCGCACTCGCGCGATAATCGCTTGCAAGGCGGCGTTCTTTTGGCGGGCTTGTTTGCCGATGCACATCGTGGCGTGCTCGTCCCACTCTTCGGGTAAAACGTGAATGCCGGTAGAAAGATACATGCCCGTGCCGTAGCCGACACTAATTTTCACGGGGTACGTTCCGTCCTTTGTGGCACGACGGAAATCTGCCTTTAAGTTCGTGTTTGCCATAAGAGGTAAAAGGAGAATTTGCAAAGGGCTTGCAAAAAAATAGTGCTCCGCGGGCTGTTTTGTACATTGTGTTACACTTATTCGGCCACTTCGGTAATGCACTCACTGCGTTATTTTATCGGGGCTATCTGATATTCATAGTGTTAGCGGTTTCCCTTCGGAAATACTTGCTGCAAAGTTACGGAATAATCTGCGCATAGGGAAACGCCTTTGGCGTCGCGCGGTATATCGTGTATGCGAGCGCGGTGAAATTGCGCGGGAGTAAGGTGGCGGTTCGCGAGTTTTTTGTAACTTTGCAAAACAACGTCTTCCCCTCGGTGCACCCGCCCACCCGGTCGGCGCACAATCGGCGCTGCGATGTCGGGGACAGGGAAGAAGTGGGCGACGCCATCGCGCGGCGCGAAATCAAAAATATGGCACAACCTACGCTCAAAGAAAAAACTGCGCGCGGACTGCTTTGGGGTACCCTGAGCAACGGTGCACAACAGGTGCTGACCTTGGTGTTCGGCATCTGGTTGGCGCGTATGCTCACGCCGGACGACTACGGCATGGTGGGGCAGTTGGCGATCTTTTCACTCATTGCTGCCACAATTCAGGAAAGCGGTTTCACGGCGGCGCTGACGAACCGTCCGACGGTGGAGCACCGCGACTACAATGCGGTGTTTTGGTTTTGCCTGCCGCTGAGTGTGACGCTCTACGCCTTGCTTTTTGCGGTGGCGCCCTTGATTGCCGCGTTTTTCAAAAACGAGGAAATCACTGCGCTGGCGCGCTATCTCTTTCTCTCGTTCATCATTTCGGGACTGGGCATCGTGCCGAGTGCGCGCTTATTCAAATCGATGCGGGTGCGCGAACGTACGCTCTCGAACCTCACAGCGCTCGTGGTTTCGGGCGTGGCGGGCATCGTGCTGGCCTACCAAGGCTTTGCCTATTGGGGACTGGCGACGCAAACGCTGGTGTATGTGACCGTAAACACGGCGTTGTATTGGTTTTTCGCGGGCTGGCATCCCACACTGGAGTGGGATTTCAAACCGGTGCGCGAGATGGTGGGCTTCAGCAGTTGGCTCTTGCTGACCAACCTGCTCAACCACGTGAACAATAACTTCTTCTCGCTCATTCTTGGCCGTTTTTTCGACGCGCGGATGGTGGGCAACTATACCCAAGCCAACAAGTGGAACTTCATGGGGCACTCGGTGGTGACAGGCCTGGTGAACGGCGTGGTGCAACCGCTCTTTGTCGCCACGGCCGACGACGTGGAACGACAAGCGCGCGTGTTTCGCAAAATGTTGCGCTTCACCTGCTTTGTGGCCTTTCCCGTGATGTTCGGTATCTCGATTGTGGGGCGCGAACTGATCGTGATTGCGCTTGGCCGGAAGTGGTTGGAGTCGGCAGACATGCTGATGATGCTCTGCGTGAGCGGCGCTTTTCTGCCTGTAGTTTCGCTCTATACGCAATATCTCCTCTCTCGCGGTCGCTCGGTGGTGTACCTGCTCGGGCTGGCGGCGATGGTCGCGGTGCAACTGGCCGTTGCGCTTGTCATGTACCCTTACGGCGTGACGGCGATGCTCGTGCCCTATGTGGGCATCAATGTACTATGGGTAGCGGTGTGGCACGTTTTGGTGCAACGCCTCCTGCCCGTGAAAGCGCTTGAGGCGGCGGCCGATGTGTTGCCCTACTTGGCGACGGCCGTCGGCGTGATGGGGTTCACCTATTGGAGTGTAGAACAATGGCAGCTCTTGCCCGTGTGGGCACTGGCGGCGAAGGTCACCATGGGCGCGGCACTCTATCCGGCAGTGCTGTGGTGCTGCGGATCGGAGATGCTGCGAGAGAGTGCGGCCTATCTGTTCAAAAAGAAAAAAAGACCTTGACCATGACGACGATTCCTTTGTTTTTCACCTTCGACGAGCATTATGTCGTGCCGGCGCTGGTGGCGTTTCACTCGCTGTTGACGAACGCCGATCGGCAGTACCGCTACCGCTTGCATGTGTTGCACCCCGGCATTTCGGAAGGGGCGCGTTTGCGTATAGCGGCGGTGGTGGCGCATTTCGAAAATGCCGAAGTGCTGTTTCACGACACGTCGAGTTATGAAGCGGAATTGGAGTCGTGCGCCGGAAAATCGCATTTTTCGAAAGAAATCTATTTCAAACTCTGCGCGCCGACGCTGTTTCCGGAATATGATCGGGTCTTGTGTTCGGATGTCGATGTGGTGTTCACGGGCGATGTCTCGTCCGCCTACTTCGCGCACCCCGATGAGGATTTTTATTACGCCGGCGTCGACACGATTCTCCCCACCGATCGCCTGCCGCTCTATGCCTCGTTTGACGAGGAGGAACAACACTGGTTGGCGCGTGAGATCTGTGCGAACTTCTTGTTGCTGAACCTCAAGACGTTGCGGCGCGACGACATGCAGCGGCGCATGACCGACTACTACAAGGCAAACTATGCGCGATTGCCCTTTCCCGAGCAAGACTGCATGGCCATTTGCGCCCACGGCAAGGTGCGTCCGTTGAGCATGCGCTTCGGCGTGAGCAATGTCTACTATTGCGTGGACGCCGAAACAACGCCATTTTATGCGCATTGTCTGTGCTTGCCCACCGATGAGAAAGAGCGGCGCGCGATGTTCAAAGCGGCACTGGCCGAACCGATACAACTGCACTACATCGGCGCTGAAAAACCGTGGAACAGCTGCGGAGTGCCGAAGCAGGGCGTGTGGATGCGCACGCTCTGGGAGTCGGGACAGACCGCTTACTATATCAAATGTCTGCCGGGTATCCTGCGACAGAAGTTCGGGCGCTACAGTTTGCGCCGCTTTCTCGGCAAACTCGCGAAGAAAATCAAGCAATAATAATCGGTGCGGTGCACCTTAGCGTGCGCCACAAAGCAATGAACGATGTACGGAAAAAATAAAATCGTGGTTTACACCTCCGGAACCTTCGATATGTTCCACTCGAACCACTTGAAAATGATCAAATACGCCCGCGGACTGGGCGATACGCTCATCGTGGGTGTGAGCACCGACGAACTGGTGAGCAGTTACAAGCGCCCGCCCGTGATCCCCTTCGAAGAACGATTGGCGATACTCGAAGCCTTGCGCTATCCCGATGTGGTGATTCCGCAGCGCACGCTCGACCATACCGAGATTGTGAAAAAACTCAACATCGACGTGTTCGTTGTCGGCGATGACTGGACGGGAAAGTACGATTATCTCAAAGACTTGGGCGTGGATGTGTTTTACTTCCCCTACGGCGACGGCGTGAGTTCGACCAAAATTAAAGAAGAGGTGTTGCGCAATTACCAAGACCTCAAAAGTAAGGTGGAAACGCGCGTGAATCCCGAAGTGCGCGTCAAACCCGAATAAGCACATGGCTATGCAATATCCGTTGATCGTGGGTGGTGCCGGCGGCATCGGTCGCGCCATCGCGCAAGTCTTGGCGGCGCGTCCCGAAGTGCGCCGTGTCGACATCGTCGATCGCGCCCCGCTGACGCCGCTTGACGGAGAAGTGCCGGGCGAAGAGAAGATCGTGGCGCACCGCTTCGATCTCGAAAGCAACGATTTCGCGTTTTTCGACCGCTTCGTCGAGGGCGACACCGATGCCCTCTTCATCACGGCAGGGTTCGGACGACTTTCGCTTTTCTGCGACCTCGACGAAGCGCACATCGAACGCTCCTTTGCCGTGAACAGTGTGGCGCCCATTCGCATCATCCATCATTTCTATCCCCGACTGCTGAGCGCAACGCGCTTCCCTTGCGCGGTGATGGTGAGCATCGCCGGTTTCATGAGTTCGCCCTTCTTCTCGGTCTACGGCGCGACGAAGGCCGCCTTGAAAATCTTCATCGAGAGCGTGAATGTCGAACTCGAACGTGCCGATTCGCCCAACCGCCTGTTGAATGTCTCGCCCGGTTCCATTGCCGGTACCGGTTTTTCGGGTGGCGCGACCGACTTGACGCTCACCACGCCTTTGGCGCAAGAAATTATTGCGCATGCCGAAGCCGGCGACGACTTGTTCATTCCGCGTTATGACGAAGTTTTTCGTGAAGTGCTGGAGCGTTACCATGCCGATTTCCGTGCCGAAGGACGCCACTCTTACGATTACAAATTGGCTTCCGGCCGTGTAGACGCTGCGCGGCGTTGATCGGTTGGAAGTTTTTCGGCTTTGTGCCTTTCCCCACGCGTTTTTTCGCACTCGTCGCCCGAGTGGAGCGGTGCGCGTGACTTTTCTCCTAAAAAGGGGCTGTTTTCTCCCCTCGTTTTCCCAATTCCCTTGTTGAATGACCGGTAAACCCTCTCTCGACCTCTCCCGTCGTCCCGATGCAGCCTTGCAGCGGGAACTGGAAACTCGTTTTAATCCCGAAGGTTCCGACCTTCGTCGTATGCAGCACCGCATGACGGAGATGTTGCGCGTGATCGACGGCATTTGTCGCCGTCACGGCCTGCGCTATTGGCTGTGTTCCGGTACGCTCCTCGGAGCGGTGCGCCACGAAGGCTACATCCCTTGGGACGACGATCTCGACATCGAGATGATGCGCCCCGACTACGACCGCCTCATGGAGATCCTCCCCCGAGAACTCCCCGAGGACATGGCGCTTCAAACGCCCGATACCGATGCCGGTTACTTCTTTTGTTACGCAAAAGTGCGCGATCGCCGCAGTCGCCTGTCGGAAACGAACGACTACGACCGCATTTTCGAGCATCGCGGTATCTTCATCGACATTTTCCCCTACGAGAAAATGCCGCTTCCCCTCCTGTGGGTGTCCAATCGCACCTTCGGACGTATATATAAGGTGATGCGCCACACCGACTGGACGGTCGAAACCCTGCGCCGCAAGACCCGCGCCATCTATCGCTTCAACCACCGTTTCGTCTTCCCCGTGCTGCGCGCCTTGGCACGTCTTTGTCCGACGAAAAAGCTGAATTACAGCCCCGGCATTCCTTATGACAACACGGTCTACGCTGATGAAACGTTCCCGTTGACGACCATGCCCTTCGATGGATTCGACGCCCCCGTGCCGGCCGACTGCGATGCGTATCTGCGTCGCAAGTTCGGCGACTACATGCGCCTGCCCGATCTTGACACCATCCATCGCCACAGCGCGAAGATCACTTTCGAAGACTGAACCCCTGCTGAGATGACCGATTCCAACCTTGCCCCCGTTGCGCTGTTCGTCTACAACCGTCTCGACAACACGCGCCGCACTTTGGCCGCTCTCGCCAACAACCGTTTGGCGCCGGAAACAGAACTATATATCTTTTCCGACGGCGGCCGCGACGAGCGTTCGTGGCGCGCGGTGAATGCGGTGCGCGCCTTTCTCCACGAGTTCAAGCGCACGGCCGACCGCGATCGACGTTTTCACCGCGTCACGATCATCGAGCGCCCCGAGAATTACTATCTCGAACGCAACATCACCGAAGGCATCGCCGCCTTGTTTGCCCATCACGAGACGGTCATCGTGTTGGAAGACGACATTTGCACCGGCCCCGGCTTCCTCGCCTACATGAATCAGGCCTTTCTCCTCTATGCCGAAGATCCGCGTGTGATGCACGTCTCGGGTTTCACGCATTTGGACTTGATCGGCGAGCATCCCGCCCTCGTTCCGTCCGAGAGCGAGAGCTATTTCACCCCCCACACCGCCGGTTGGGGATGGGGCACGTGGCGCGATTGTTGGCAAAAGCATTTTGTGCACTATGCCTCCGCCGCAGAGGCGCTGGCCGGACTCACCGCTGAAGACATCGACCGGATGCAGTACGGTGGTGCCTTCCCCTGTCTGCACTCCGTCGACCACGATCCCATTCCTTGGGACGTGTGTTGGGAAATTGCCGTCTATCGCGCCGGCGGCTTGGCGCTTACGCCGGCTCGCACATTGGTGCGCAACATTGGTTTGAAGGGCGGTACGCACTTTAGTATCTCCTCGCGTTTGTTGCAGCGTTTTGTCTACGATCGTCCGCCGTTGCGCCGAGTGCTGCATCTCGCCTACCGCGTGCCGGAAGTCGATCCGCGCATCGAGGCCCTCTTCGCCCACACCATCCGCGATTGGGGCATTCGCTACACGTGGTTGGGACGCTTGTTGCGCGCTGCCAAACACGCGTGGTTGCGTCGGAAAGGTTGAATTTCCGCGCAGGTAGCGCGACTTCTTGTTTCGCTGTGAAGCAAAGTGCCGAAAATCCGGGGACACAAGGATTTTCAGTCCTTTGCTCTACCAACTGAGCTATGGCACCGAGCGGGCGTATGACCGATTTGCGAGTGCAAAAGTAGTAAGTTTTTTTCGAACTACCAAATTTCCACACTCTTTTTTGTGGCCTACGTCGGTTTTTATACCGACCGGCCGAGTGTGACTCCGTTGGGATTCAAACCCAAGACCTTCAGAACCGGAATCTGACGCTCTATTCAGCTAAGCTACGGAGCCCTTTGTACTGCAAAGTTAAGACTTGAGAACGAATAAGCCAAACGAAGTGCCGACTTTTTGTCGCGCAGCGGGCGAAAGCCGCCACCTTGTTTCCACTGTTTGCGCTTAGTGGTCGCTTTCTTGCCCCTCCTCCTCCCCTTTTGCATTGTAGAAGGGCGCTCGCCCTTGTTCCTTGTCGGCACGAGCCGCCCGGTGGCTCCCCGGCGTCTTCGGCTATCCGAAAAAGGTTTCCCCTCGTTCTGCCGCATGGGGAGAACGAGGGGAAGAGATCTATTTCTATAAGGAGTCGTCGCGGCCAACTTAGCGCACGATCGTCGCCTCGCGGTCGGGACCGACGGAGAGAATCGTGATCGGTGTGCCGAGTGCCTTTTCCAAGTAGCTTACGTAGTCTGCATAGGCCTTGGGGAAGTCGGCTTCGCGGCGCATCTCCGTGAGCGGCGTGTGCCAGCCCGGCAGTTCTTCGTACACCGCCGTCCAACCTTCTGTGTCGTAGGGCATCGTTTCCGTGCGCACCCCGTCTTTTTCGTAGGCCACACACACTTTGATGGTTTCGAAGCCGTCGAGCACGTCAGCCTTCATCATCACCAAGTCCGTCACGCCGTTGATCATGATCGCGTAGCGCAGCGCCACGAGATCCACCCAACCGCAGCGGCGATTACGGCCGGTCACCGCACCGAACTCACGACCGACGCGGCGAATCTCCTCGCCCGTTTCGTCGAAAAGCTCAACCGGGAACGGCCCCGAACCTACGCGCGTGCTGTATGCCTTGAAGATACCCCACACGCGGCCGATGCTTTGCGGTGCCACGCCCAGTCCTGTGCATACACCGCCGATCGTGGTCGACGACGACGAAACGAAGGGATAGGTGCCGTGGTCGATGTCGAGCAACGAACCCTGTGCGCCTTCGGCCAATACGTTTTTGCCTTCCGCGAGGGCTTGGTTGATTTCGACCTCCGTGTCGGTGATGGGGAAGCGGCGCAGATAGTCGATGCCTTCGAGCCAAGCGCGTTCTTCGTCCGTGATGTCGAAGTCCGTGAAGCCCATGTCGGAGAGCAAACGCAGGTGGCGTTCCTTCAGCGCGTTGTATTTCGTGAGGAAATCGCCTTCGATGTCGCCCACGCGCAGACCCACGCGAGCCGCCTTGTCACTATAGGTGGGGCCGATGCCCTTACCGGTCGTGCCCACTTTGTTTTTGCCCTTCGCCGCTTCGTAGGCGCGGTCGAGCACGCGGTGCGTGGGCAGAATGAGGTGAGCGCGGCGGCTGATGTGCAGGCGGTCGGTGATGGTATAGCCTGCGGCTTCCAGTTCGTGCGCCTCGGCCATGAACAGGTCGGGCGCAATGACGCAACCGTTGCCGATCAGATTCAGTTTACCGGAATCGAAGATGCCCGAGGGGATCGAACGGAGCACAAATTTCTTTCCGTCGAAGATGATGGTGTGTCCGGCATTGGGGCCGCCGGCAAAGCGCGCCACCAAATCGTAGCGCGGAGTGAAATAATCGACGACCTTGCCTTTGCCTTCGTCGCCGAACACGATGCCCAACAGGGCATCTACCTTACCTTTTGTCATGGTGCAGTTGGGGGGATTGGGGCGGCGCGCAGTGCACACCGCGAAATCATGATTACACTGCCACAAAGTTACGCTTTCTTGAGCGCCTGTGCAAAAAAATCTTTGTATATTTGTGCCATCATCCAATTAGACTTTACTCAATATGACGACTACTCTTGAGCTCCGTGTGCGTCCGGAAGTGGCTTACGATGCGGCACGCCTGCGCAGTGCGGTGGCCGAAAATCTCGGCATCGCCCCCCGTGAGATCACGCAAGTGCGCATTGTGCGCCGCAGCATCGACGCGCGCCAGCGCAACGTGATGGTCAATCTCGGCGTGCAGATTTGGGTGGGCGAACAGCCCGCCGAACTCGCCTATACCCCCATTCGCTACGGCGATGTCTCGCAGGCGCCGCAAGCCGTCGTGGTCGGCGCAGGCCCCGCAGGACTCTTTGCCGCCTTGCGCCTGATTGAATTGGGCGTGCGCCCCGTGGTGCTCGAGCGCGGACGCGATGTCGACGGCCGTAAGAAGGACATTGCTGCCATCGCCCGTTCGGGCAGTGTCGATCCCGAGAGCAACTACTCCTTCGGCGAAGGCGGAGCCGGGGCATTCTCCGACGGTAAGCTCTACACTCGTTCCAAGAAGCGCGGCAACGTGGCGCGCATTCTCGGCATCTTCTGCCAGTACGGCGCCGCCACCGACATTCTCGCCGACGCCCATCCCCACATCGGCACCGATCGCCTCCCGGGCATCATCGCCGGCATGCGTCGGCAGATCATCGAGTCGGGCGGTGAAGTGCATTTTCAGACGCGCGTCGACGCCCTCCTCTTCTCGGCCGACGGCCGTCGGGTGGAAGGGGTGCGCGCCGCCGACGGCCGCGAGTGGACCGGCCCCGTGATTCTCGCCACCGGCCACTCCGCCCGCGATGTCTATCGCTATCTCCATGCCGCAGGCGTCGAAATCGAGCAAAAAGCCGTGGCCATGGGCGTGCGTTTGGAGCACCCTGCGCACCTCATCGACCAAATCCAATATCACAACCGCGAGGGTCGCGGCGACTACCTCCCGGCGGCCGAATACGCCTTTGTGCAGCAGGTGAACGGGCGCGGTGTGTATTCTTTCTGCATGTGTCCCGGTGGATTTGTCGTACCCGCCGCCACCGGCCCCGAACAGTTGGTGGTCAACGGCATGAGCCCCGCCAACCGCGGCAGCCGTTGGTCGAACTCGGGCATGGTGGTCGAAACCCGTCCCGAGGACCTCAACGACGGCCTCGCCCCTTGGGTGGCCGAAGCCTTGCAAAACGATGCCTTGGCCGAAGGGCACGCCGCCCTCGCCGATGAGGCGAACCCCCTGCGCATGATGTGGCTGCAAGAGAGCATCGAGCGCGCCGCGTGGGTGCAAGGTGGGCGCACGCAGGTGGCGCCCGCCCAGCGCATGGCCGATTTTGTCAACAACCGTCTCTCGGCCGAACTCCCCAAATCGAGCTACACCGCCGGATTGATCGCCTCGCCCCTCCACTTTTGGATGCCGCGTTTCATCACCGAGCGTTTGCAAGAGGGCTTCAAAGCCTTCGGTCGTCGCAGTCGCGGTTTTCTCACCAACGATGCGATCCTCATCGCCGCCGAAACGCGTACTTCGTCGCCCGTTCGTGTGGTGCGCGACAACGACACCTTGCAACACGTGCGCCTCGCCGGACTCTTCCCCTGCGGTGAAGGAGCGGGCTACGCCGGTGGCATCGTTTCCGCCGCCATGGACGGCGAACGCTGTGCCGAAGCCCTCGCGGCCGCCCTCGGTTTGTAAGCACCAAAAACTTATTTCAACTTTCACCCGCGGCGAGTGCACTTTCTCTTCGGGAGAGGAGGCGCTCGTCGCGGGCGTTTTTTGTTGCCCAATGACCGATGGCTCGTTTTCGCTCCACTGCCTTTTGCTCATCGCGGGCGTCTGTCCTGTTTCGTTTCGCCGCTTTGCCTCTTGGCTTTCCTTCTTTGTTCCCCCTCGGTCGACTGGTTTCCTTCTCATGCTTCTTTTGGGGCGCCCTCGCTCTCCTTCTTTGCGCTCTTGCTCGACTTGTTTCCCCCTCACGCTTCTTTTTTTTCGCCTTGTTCGCTCGCCGCCAATCGCCTGTCTTTCGCCCGGCAAAAAAACGCCTATTTGCGCCCCCTCCCTCGCGTGCGCGCGTCATGCGCCCGCGCGTCCCGTGTTTCGAATAATTGCCTTCACCTCTTCACCCAATGCGCACAACCTCTTGATATGGAGTGTTTTGCGGTGAAGGCAAACTGCCTGGTGCTCCGCTTCACCTTTTTGCCCGATGGCTGCAAAGCGCTGTCATTCAGCGAAATACGGTGAAGGAATTTTTATTCGTTTCTTCGCGTTTTATATTCATGTGGCGTATGGTGTTGAAAACAAGTGCTTTGCGGTGAAGGCAGGGTGAAGGCACGTGTTCACGTTTCCTTTTTTCGCTCCGCTTCTCGCCGTGCGCCGAGACCTTGCTCCCACCTTTCGGAAAGGGGGTGAAGATAAGGTGAAGGCTTGCCTTCACCTTTTTCTTCACCGCAACGATTTGATTCTCAATTCGTTTTCAGGCGGGGTGAAGGGTGAAGGCAAAAAACGAAAACTCGCTGCTGTGCGCGTACACGCGTGCGCGCGAGGAGAACAGTGGGGAGGTGCTTCTCAAACAAGACTTGTTTTCTTCGATAGTCCTCGTGTTTCGAGCAGAACAAGTGAAAACTCCCATTGACACCAAGCTGCAAGTCGAGAAGCTAAAGAACCGAGGACTCATTGTCAAGGATGAGTTGTTAGCTGAGCAGTATTTGCGCAACATTAGTTATTATAGGCTGAGAGCTTATACCTATCCTTTTCAAATGAATGAAAAGGGGTATTCTTTGTTCAAATATACACTGCAATAACGGATGTCTTATGAAAAATAAAAGGACTGTATATGACCGTGTGAATTCTTTGGATAGATTGGCGCCATATGTCCTATTTCTTTCTTCATATCTCCCTCTCTTTATTCTAATAGCAATAAAAGAAGGGGCTAAGGTCGGGATGGATGTTTTTCTATTGAGAATAGATGATGTTTCTATTATAGATTTAGTAAGAGCTTATCTCATTCCTATAATTTGTCTACTTTGCATTGTTTTTGGACTAGTCGGAACTTTCTTTACGTTCCGAAATATTGAAGGACGAGTTGAAAATGGAAGTATTACGACTATAGAAGAGGTATCGGGATTAAACGACGAACCTCTTGCTTACATAGCAACATATGTGATATCATTTGTTCCACAAGACAGTAAAAGTTTGGGTGATATGCTCGCTCTACTATTCTTTTTAGCTATAGTTTGTCATTTGTATATACGTTCAAAATTGCTTCTGGTTAATCCAGTTTTAAGCTTGAGGTACTCCATATTTAGCATAAGGTTTGAAGACGGAGAAGTCCTAAGGCAAGGAGTCTTGATTTCAAGAGATAGATATATTCAAGAGAAGGACTGCGTGAAGATATACAACATAGGCTATCAACTATATTACGGATATAAGAAGGAGAAATGACTCTACAAGATATTCAAGAATTTATCAAGAACACGGAAAGTAAAGACACAAGACTTTACTTTATAACAAGAATAGAGGAAGCAAAGCGTTCTCGGATCAGGGCAGCAAATAAGACGCATGTTTTTAAGGTCTATCAGATCGATTTTAATCAAGAGCTTCAAGAAAGTCTCTTTAATGCAACTCTGTCGTACCTCGAGCAAATAGCAAAGAAAAATTACGATGTTGTAGACTATGATGTCCTATCTGATGAAACGGAACACCTATTTACCTATTCTGTTTCTAATAAGATTGAATCCTTTGCAGACGTTGTTACAAATCAACTACTGCAATCTGCTCCCAAGGTAACTAGTCTCAAGATTTTATCTTCCGGTGACGAACAAATGTGGGCATACTGTCTTTCTTTCTCAAGTTCTGATGGTAAGGAGAAGATGTTTTCCTTTAGAAAGATACTTCCGAATAAGGTAGGGATTAATGAAAAAAGTTCTTTTTTGAAAGCGGTCTTTAATGCTCGTAGTCTGCAATTAGCTCTTCAAAAAGAGGAGACAATATCACTTGATGAACAGGTAGATTGTATCTATTTTATGGATACTTTTTTTGTCCTCAAGAAGGGTAACTTTGAGCGGATCGTAGGGCTTCAGGAGGAGTATAAGGAGCAAGCAAAAGTTATCGTGAATGATATGTTATCTTCTAATATCCTGGAAGGAGGTGAGTATTTGAATCTGTTAGTCGAGAACAAATCAAGTATTCATAAGAAACTGATAAAGATAGCCAAAGTAGGAAATTACAAAAGTCTGACTTCTCAAGCGATTAAGAAGATGACGAAAATAAGCAAACAGCATGGCGTAGTTCTAAAAGTCCAGGGAGATAAATTTATTCTAGAAAATGAAGAGGATGTCGACGCTTTGCTGAAGGTGCTCGGTGACTATTATAAGAAGGGGGAAGTCTCGGGAAAGTCATATGGCACATTTTCTGGAAAAGAATTGGGCTTAATGGTCAAATGTACTCCTGAAAGGGGGCATAATGCTCTCTTTTTCATACCTTTGGAGGTGATTATAATGCTATAATGGAATATCATCGTAAAA
>QWCO01000738.1_pt1 | contig 22665 bp, 18 predicted proteins | sample 1972611 | NCBI WGS metagenome assembly QWCO01 (sample SAMN09866706, study PRJNA288562) | Human oral metagenome isolate term1_saliva, whole genome shotgun sequencing... | reverse complement strand
CGCCTCTGCGTTTCAGAAGCTATCAAAATGGCAGAAGCAAGAGGATATGTAGATATTAAGACTTTGATCAAAGAAGGAAAGAAGCTAAAGACTGGCGACAAGTTCTATGCACAGCATATGAACAAAACTATGATTCTTGGAATCATCGGTAAGGATAGCATTGAGAGCGGCACAAACATTCTCGGCGCACACATCGACTCACCACGCCTTGACATCAAGCAGAATCCTCTTTATGAGAGCTCAGAATTCGTATACCTAGACACTCACTACTACGGTGGAATCAAGAAATATCAGTGGGTTACAATTCCACTAGCTCTATACGGAGTTGTAGCAAAGAAGGATGGCACTGTTATCGATATCGCAGTTGGCGATGATGAAAACGATCCAGTTTTCTCAGTTACAGACCTTCTCGTTCACCTTTCATCACAGCAGATGACAAAGAAGGCAAATGTTGTCATCGAAGGAGAAGCGCTAGATGTACTCCTCGGAAGCAAGCCTTTAGATGCTGGAGATTCAGATGACAAGGAAGCTACAAAGGATAGAGTTAAGGCTGGCATCCTTGCAATACTAAAAGAGAAGTATAATTTCGAAGAGGACGACTTCCTATCTGCTGAAATTGAAGTTGTTCCTGCCGGAAAAGCAAGAGACCTAGGCTTTGATAGAGCTATGGTCATCGGCTACGGACACGATGACCGTATCTGCGCATACACATCGCTTGCTGCAATCTTAGACAGTGAAGCTCAGGACAGAACATCGCTCTGCATCCTTTCAGATAAGGAAGAGATTGGAAGCGTTGGTGCAACAGGAATGAAGTCACACTTCTTTGAGGATACATTTGCTGAGATGATGGAGCTTTGCGGAGAGTTCTCCGAGCTTAAGCTTCGCCGTGCACTTAAGAATTCATGTGCACTTTCATCTGATGTAAGCGCAGGCTTTGACCCTACATACGAGAGTGTTTTCGAACGCAAGAACACTGCTTACTGCGGACATGGTATCACATTCAATAAGTACACAGGCTCAGGCGGAAAGTACGATTCTAACGATGCTAGCGCTGAGTTCATGGCAAAGATTCGCCAGATTCTCGACGATGCTAAGGTAGGTTTTCAGACTGCTGAGCTCGGAAAGGTTGACGCTGGCGGCGGCGGAACAATTGCCTACATTTTAGCAAACTACGGAATGAATGTAATTGACAGCGGTGTTGCCGTTCTCTGCATGCACAGCCCATGGGAAATCGCAAGCAAGGCAGATATCTACGAAGCATATAAGTGTTACAAGGTATTCCTTAAGGACATGACGGCTATTGGCTAAGCATCAAAAGTGGATTGGCTATGCTAAGTTGAAATATGGCATTAGCTAAATCAGGTAAATTAAAATCGTTGCAGTATCTCAAGTTCAGAGATTTCTGCAACGGTATTTTTGTTTCTCTATTTTTATTAGCGATTTAGCAGAGCCTAAAATCAATCGTACCGATAAGCGTATCAACCCTTGTACAAACGACATTTACGCTATCGCCAAGCCTGAATTCTCTGCCGTGATTGCAGCCAACAAGCCTATAGTTTTCCTGATCGAACTCGTAGCAATCATCTATCAAAGTATCAAGTCTTACAAGGCCTTCAACAGTGTTAGGCAGCTGAACGAAGAAACCAAAGCTCGTTATTCCACTGATTATGCCCTGTTCCTCGTAGCCAACCCAGCGCTCCATGTATTGAGCCTTCTTCAGTCTTTCTAGCTCACGCTCCATGGATATAGCTTTGCGCTCAGTCTCAGATACAATGTCAGAAACCTTCTTGGCCTTTTCGCGATATTTTGATAGCTGCTCATCGCTGAATTCCTCATGCATTTGATGCTTAATCATCCTATGAATCCAAAGGTCTGCATATCTTCTTATCGGCGATGTAAAATGGCAGTACTGCTTGAAAGCAAGCCCGTAGTGTCCTAGGCACTCTGGTGAATAGAAGGCCTTTTGCATACTTCTGACCATGACTGCGCTGACAAGCGAAAGCTTTCCGTCCTTATCTGCCTCATCAAGCAAGTTCCTCAAAGCCAAAGGATGAATATTGCCCTCATTTAGCGGAAGCGATAGCCCTATGCCCTTTAGGAAGGCTTTGAGCTCCATCACCTTCTCGGGAAGCGGCTTTTCGTGTACTCTGTAAATGAACGGGTATTCCATCCAGAAATAATGTTCTGCTACTGTTCTATTTGCAATCAGCATGAACTCTTCTATCAGTCTATTTGCCGTGCGTCTTTCGCTCAGGAATATGTCTACCGGAACTCCATCCTTATCGATTTCAAACTCGGCCTCATCTATGTCAAAATCAATACTTCCAAGCTCTTCTCTTGCCTTTCTCAGGCAGCTAGCGAGCTCCTCCATCTCCTTGAGCATTTCTGCGTGGGCTGAAACCTTGGCAGTCTCTTTGCCCTTCTCCAAAAAGTCCGAAACCTCATCGTAGACAAGCCTTGCACTTGACTTGATTACGGATTCGCTTATTTTGTATTCGAGCACTTTACCGCTCTTGTCGATTTCCATTATGCAGCTCAGAGTAAGCCTATCCTCGCCTTCGTTCAAGCTACAAAGTTTATTGGAGAGCAAAACAGGAAGCATAGGCACGACATAATCTATCAAATAGATGCTGTTGCCCCTAGATAGAGCCTCAGAATCAAGAGCCATGCCCTCTCTTACAAACTCGCTGACATCTGCTATATGAACTCCAAGAACGTAGTTTCCTTTTTCGTTTTTCTTAAGTGAAACGGCATCATCAAGGTCCTTAGAATACGCACCATCAATGGTTACTATTTCCTCTTTTCTTAGATCTAGTCTTTGTTTTTTATCTGTGTACTCAAGCACAAGGTTTGCAACCTTCTTCGTCTCGTTCTCTATTTCCTTGCTAAATTCTGCATTAACTCCGTGTTCAAAGATCAAAGCTTTGATGTCCCTATCTGAGTCATTCTTTCTTGCAATAATCTTGAGTACATCTCCCTCGGCAAGTCTATCTTCCTGGGGGTATTTCCTGATTCTAACGAGGAGTTTATCTCCATCTTTTGCGCCATTAAGCCATTTGCTCGGGATAAAAACATCCTCCTTGATGCGTTTTTCCATAGGGATTAGAAAGCCATTCTTCCCGCTTTTGTCGAGCGTTCCAACAAGCTCTGTGATCGCTCTTTCTTTGATGTTTACGACAAAGCCCTCAGGTCCGTTTTCCCAAAGTGGCATGGGAATCAAAGCAACCTCTGCTATATCTCCATCCATGGCATCCTTCATGTGCTTTCTCGCTATGAAGACATCTTTATCAAAAGCATCGCTTTTAAGGAAACCAAAGCCTCCCTTTGCTCTATGTATCTCACCTGTAATTACTTTTTTCTTTGTTTTTGCTTTTTTACTCATTTTCCCACCCAAGGCTAGGCCTTAAATTATGGTTATATCTTTAGATATACCATACTAACATTTATCATCTAATTTTGTAAAGCTATTGTAGTTTAGGTTGAATTTATCCTAACTTTGTGTTATTATAATCTAAAAGAAAGGTAGTGATATATATGAATATAAATACTAATAGTTTGGTTTCTATAACAGAGGCAAACCAAAATTTTTCAAAGGTAGCAAGAAAGGTTGACGAAAACGGCTCTGTAATAATTTTAAAGAATAATCGACCAAGATATCTTCTAGTAGAGTTTAACGAGGCAATGGAGTACCAGCTTGCACCTGACGAAGATGTCATGGAAGTTTCTAACAGACTTATAAGCGAAAATCGCGTAGCTTATGAGGTATTATCTAAATGATTCGCTTATCGAAATCTCAAGTATTAAAGCTTCATCAGAGTCTTGTGGAGATAACGGGAGGAGCAGAGGGTATCTACGACGATAGCATGCTTGATTCTGCACTTAACGCTCCGTTCCAGATTTTTGATGATGTTGCACTATTTCCTAGCATCATAGAGAAGGCAGCCCGCTTGGGATTTGGATTAATTAAAAACCATCCATTTATAGATGGGAACAAACGTATTGGTGCGCATACTATGCTAGTTTTTCTTGAGCTTAATGGCATTCATCTTAGTTATAACCAAGAAGAATTATATACAATAATATTAGGTGTTGCATCTGGCATAAATACTTATGAAGATCTTTTGCAATGGCTTTACTCACATGAATCTTAAGCCATTCTTTAAATCACGTGAAAGCATTGGTATATACTTAACTACTTATGGAGTTTGTTACTAAGCCTCATTGCATTTAACTAGATATTTCATGATTTAAAAAGGAGGATTTCTGCACTCATGCAAAGCATCCTCCAATCTAATTAATTACTTTTAAGTAATGCTCAGTTTACAGCATAATTCATAATAAAGTTAAATATATCGTTAAAATATTTCTCCCTCACCTCATCTACATCGTTATAGATTTCGTGTTTGGAATCCTCATAGTTGATATGCTGAACATTTGATGCTCTCTTAGCAAACTTCTCGTGTCCGCTCATATTTACGAGTGCGTCGTTACCAGCCGTCAAAAGAAGAACTGGAGTCTTTACCTTAGAAGCTCTTCTCAACAGCTTTGCCGTAGCTTTAAAGCTTGCTGCGCCCCAGCCATTTGACATCATATAAGTGTGGTAGTGTTCGTCACTTAGCCTTTGATTGAAAATATAGTTATATCTCTTCTCAGATCTTGCACTGCTAGTTTCAAAAGTCGGAATGCCATCAAAGCGCTTTCCTCCTGGGAAAGGCAAGTTCTCTTGGTGCAGGAGTCTAATCTTTGCACATAGCAATTTAACGGCTATACTTGGAGTACTTCCTGTTTTGATGCTAAACATTGGTGAGCTCAAAACCGCTGCATCGAAATACTCAGGATGCTCTTCTAGGAAAAGTGCAGCAATAGCACCTCCCATGGAGTGTGCGTATATTATTTTCGGAAGCTTTCCTGCGCTAGGCATGACGATTTTGTCCATAAAGGTCTTTACATCTGCGATATAGTCAGCATAATCCATAACATGAACCATGTCCTTGTCATCAATCTGCCTGCCCGAATACCCGTGGCCGCGCTGCTCAAGGAAGAAAACATCAAACCCGGCCTGCCAGAAGAAATGTGCGACCTCGTGAAACTTTCCCCAAAAACCGCAGTAGCCGTGGAGCATTACTATGCAGCCCTTAGGCTCTTTCCCCTCACCCTGGCTAGCGTGGTAGTATCTTAGATTTAGTCCGTCAAATGAAGGAAAATCACCTTGCTCTACATATTCACTGCGCCAACTAGGGTTTTCATTTTCCATGTACTCATCGTAGTCTACATCTTTGATAAGCTTGATACCTAGGTTTTCTAATGTAGTATTACTCATTTTTGTTACCTGCCATGCTCTCTATTACTGCAAACACCTTGTCTGGGCAGTTTGTAATTATTGAGTCTACACCTAGCATGTAGCAAAATTTGACATATTCCTCTTCATCGACAGTCCAGACATTGACCTCAATGTTTTTTTCCTTGCACTCCTTCATGAAACCCTCGTACTGTAAATTGTAGAGTGCTGGATGTAGCGCTTCCATACCGTGAAGCTTTGCATAATCAGGCATACCAATAGTTCCGTCTGCGTATAAGAAGCCACATTTTGCATCAGGTCTAAGCTCTTTGATCTTCTTTACAGAAAGGTGGTTAAATGAAGAAAATATTACGCGATCCATGATTCCAAATTCCTCGGTCAAGGCTATCGTCTTCTCCTCAATTCCGCTATAGAACATTATGCCTGTCTTGAGCTCTACATTTATGACCATGTTAGTATCAGTAAATAGCTCGTAAACCTCTCTAAGCGTTGGAATCTTAGCACCTTTAAATGTCTCATCTCCATACGAGAAATCAAACTCTCTTAGCTCTGCCAAAGTGAAATCCTTTAGCCAGCCCTTGCCATCAGAAGTTCTATCAATCTTCTCATCGTGGCAGACAACAAGCTCGCCGTCCTTTGTCATCTGTACATCTAGCTCTATTCCATCAGCTCCTAGCTCTATCGCCTTAGCAAAGGCAGGAAGCGTATTTTCTGGGCAGTATGCACTCGCGCCGCGATGCGCCCAAACAAAAGGTCTATTCATCTGTCCATTCATTGCAAATTCTCCTATTTATTTCCCCAAAGCTGCTCGTATTCGATACCAGTTACTCGCTTTAGGACCTTCTTTTCCTCTTCAGTTGCCACTGAATCGTCCTCGCCCTTTCTTCTTGCGATTTCCTTGTGAACAAGTTCAAACTCCTTCTTCGTAATCGGGAACATATATCCGAAAATCAAAAGAAGAGTAACTAGAATCACCGGTAAGAATATGAAAATCATCGCTATGCCGTTTTGGGTGTGAAGACTCTGTCTGAGACCAGCCTTTGCAATGCTAGCATCGTAGCCGGCAAATGAAATCAAAATACCGATAACCCAAGCAGAAATTCCTGCCGATATTTTTCTTGCAAAGGTTGCCATACCAGAAACAATTCCCGGTCTGCTCACCGAAGTAATGAGCTCATCCACATCTGCCATATCTGCAAGTATAGCGAATATGCTTGTCAAGGTTGCTGCATTTCCTATGCCCACACCTGCTGAAAGTGCAAGAATCGGAGCAATCGGCGCACCCTCGTATGAGAATGCCAAAAGGCCTAGCGTACAAACTATTCTTATAGGCGCACCTATCAAAATCGTAGCTTTCTTTGATGTCTTAGTCATTATAGGTCCAAACACAAGCATGCCTAGAAGCTGTGAAACGAGTAGAACACCCATGAGCATTGTCAAATAGCCCTTGGAATAGCCGTTCAAAACTTCATCCACATAGTAAATTGCCATGCCTGAAACGAAGTCCATGCCACACTGTCCCGATAGATAAATGCCGACAAATATTCTAAAGGATCTGCTTTTAAATACCGAGCCAGCCTGAGAGAAGCTATCTCCAATGCTGCTTTTAACAGGTTCCTTGATTTTTTCCCAGGTTCCCATAAAGCTTACAAGCGAGCTCATGCAAAACAGGAATCCAAAGAGAATACCCACCTTTAGGTACATGTCTACCTGAAGAGTATCCTTGATCATAAGCGTTGGTATAATTCCGGCAGCGATGGCACCAAGAGTAGACCAAATCATACGCATGGTAGAAAACTTTGATCTTACCGCATAATCGTCTATCATATCAGGAAGAAGGCCATTATATGGAACCATCAAAATCGTAAACCCTGTCGAAAACAGGCAGTATATTACGATGTAGTAAACGAATAGCATCACCTTGCTGTCACTTGGAATTGTCGTCCAAAGAAGAACGAATGTAACTGCCGATATTACGCCACCTACCAAAATGTAAAAGCGCTTAGGTCCAAACCTTGAAGTCGTTCTATCTGTGATATTTCCCATTATCGGATCTGTTACCGCATCCCAAACCTTGCCAGCAAGTGGAATTGCACCAGCCCAAGCCGCTGGAATTCCGAGAGCCTTAGTCAAAAATACCATGAAGAAGGTGTTGATTATTACAAAGGCACCACCTCCGTAAAACTCCGCCATTCCATAAATCAGTCCTGTCAGCGCACTGGTGCCACGGTACTTTCCAGCTATTTTTTCACCCATATGTATATCCCTTACTTAATAATTTGATTTAACTTTACCTATTTGCTCAGCACATCAATAAGCTCATAGAGCTCATGGTCAAACTCAGATTTTTCGGCGAGCGCGCCCTCTATTTCAAATGCCTGAGTCTTTCCGTTTACAGTGCCGATCGCCTTGTTTTCGATTCCACTTGCTATAAGCTCAATCGCCTTTGCTCCACACTGGGATGCGAGAAGCCTGTCATCGAGAGTCGGCACACCGCCACGCTGCAGATAGGATAAAACCACTATTCTAGTCTCGCGCCCTGTAACATCAGCGATTTCCTTAGCGAGCTCATCTGATCTTACACCCGAGCCTTCCGCATTTATGATTATGCTATTTAGCTTACCTCGACCTGCACCTTGAAGAATCTTTCGGCAAACGCGATTTACATCTGCCTCAATCTCAGGGATCAAAACTGCCTCGGCACCACCACCTACACCGGAATAAAGAGCAATGTCTCCGCAGTGCCTTCCCATAACCTCGATTATGGTATTTCTCTCATGAGCAGAACTTGTGTCTCTGACCTTTGATATAGCGTCTAAAACGGTGTTTACCGCAGTATCAAAGCCTATGGTGTAGTCTGTATATGCTAGGTCGTTATCAATGGTTCCCGGAAGACACATAACATTGACACCGAGCTTTGATAGCTCTAGCGCGCCTCTCATTGAACCATCACCGCCTATAACAATCAGTGCATCTATACCGAAGGTGTCGAGAATTACCTTGGATCTCTTAACGCCCTCTTCAGTGCTGAATCTTTCGCTTCTTGCAGTCTTAAGTATGGTTCCGCCGCGGTGAAGAATATCTCCGACACTGCTGAGACTCATCCTTTCGATTTCACCATCTAGAAGCCCTTCATATCCCCTCTTTATTCCGTAGACCTCAAAGCCTGCGTCTATACCGCATCTAACCACGGCACGAATTGCTGCATTCATACCAGGTGCGTCACCACCACTTGTCAAAACTCCAATTTTCATAGTAAACTCCTGACCTAACTAGCTATTTGCAATATTTTTTATCTTAACATTCGCATGTCCAAGAAGCTCTGCCATCTCCTCGGCGAACTCTAGGCTAGGCCTAACTAAAGCCTGCTGCGATGACATTATCTTTCCGTTTCTGAGATATACTAGCACCTGATTATCTCCAGGGTACCTTGCCATTATTTTGCTGATTTCGCTAAGAACCTCTTTTTCGTCTAGCTTAGCAGCCTCGGACATACCCTCACCGCTTTGCGGTATTCTTAGCTTTACAGCATCCGTCAAATCGCTAGCGCTCGAATTTGCCTTTACTTCCCCATGGGAGGAAGTAGCTTGTGATTTAGGGCTAGCATTTGCAGAATCATCTAGAGCTCTTGACGTTCTTTGCCCACCTGACTGCCTTCCATTTGACCTTCCAGACTTAACAAGCTCAATTATCCTATCAGCTTCTTCTATTCCGACAATGTGCTCAGCTATTATCTTCGCCTGACCGCTTTCTGCCACATCTGCATGGCCGCTCAAAACTATGATATTGTCTTGAGCCAGAAGCTCTGCACAGTTCTCAAAGGTCTTAGGGAAAACTATGACCTCAACATCTCCGTAAAGATCCTCAAGCTGCACAAAGGCCATCATCTGCCCCTTCTTTGTGACAAGATTTCTGTGTCCCACGATAAGACCTATGATCACAAGCTCCTTACCGTCCTGAATCTCGCTGACCACGTCCATATTGCCATCTTCCTCAGACTGGCTCTTACTTCCGAGTTGAGTTGTATTTACGGTCGCTAGCCTATCAATAATATCCTTGTACTGGTTTAGCGGATGGTCGCTGATATATACGCCCGTCATCTCTTTTTCGAGACTTAGAAGCGTACCCTTATCAAAGTTAGCAATATCAGGAAGCCTTCCTGAAACACTGCCGCTTCCCATCTCCTCGCTATTAAGCTGAAATAGAGACATCTGTCCAGCAATGTTCTTGCGCGCATTCTGCTGTGCAGACTCCATCACATCCTCGTAAACGGCTAGAAGCACCGCTCTGTTAGGGTCTATACAGTCTAGCGCACCTGCCTTGATAAGGCTTTCCATCGCCTTCTTATTTACCTCTTTGATATCGAGGTTATTTACAAATTCGAAGATATCCTTAGGCGCCTCACGTCCCTCTCTTGCCTTTATTATCGCGTTGACAACGCCCTCACCGACATTCTTAACTGCCATGAGGCCAAAGCGTATCTTTCCATCCTTTGTTGAAAAGCTATGCTCGCTCTCAAGTACAGATGGTGGTAAAACCTCTATGCCGATTTCTCTGCAGTTTGCAATGTACTTGGATATAGCAGCTGAATCGCCCATAACGCTTGTCATCAAGGCAGCCATGAACTCAACTGGATAATACCTCTTGAGGTAGGCAGTCTCAAAGGCAAGCACTGCATAAGCCGCTGCATGAGATTTGTTGAAGGCGTACTCCGCAAAGGAAACCATGTCATCAAAGATGGCCTCTGCAGCTTCCTTTGATACACCATTTCTGATACATCCAGGAATTTCAACGCTTCCATCCTCTGCAAGCTTACCGTTTATGAACCACTCCTTCTCCTCCATCATAACGTCGGCCTTCTTCTTACTCATGGCACGACGAACGAGGTCAGATCTTCCATAGCTATAGCCTGCAAGGTCACGAACTATCTGCATTACCTGCTCCTGATAGACGAGGCAGCCGTAGCTGACATCTAAAATCTCTGCAATCTTTGGCGTTACATACTGAATCTTATCTGGATTTTTCTTGTTCTCTATATACTTTGGAATCGAGTCCATAGGACCTGGTCTAAACAGTGAAATTCCGGCAACTACATCCTCAAAGCAGTTCGGCTTTAGTCTCTTCATGAATGAAGTCATTCCCGAGCTCTCAAGCTGAAATACACCGAGCGTATTTCCGTCAGCAATCATTGAATATACCTTAGGATCTTCATAGCCAATCTTGCTAAAATCTATGTCGATACCGTGGTTTTCCTTTATCAAGGACTTTGCATTTCGGATCATAGTAAGGTTTCTTAGTCCTAGGAAGTCCATCTTGAGAAGTCCAAGTTCCTCGATGGTTGTCATGTTGAACTGGGTTGCAAGACCCTTATCTGACATGTAGAGCGGCACGTACTCGTTAAGAGGTAGCTTAGATATTACTACACCTGCTGCGTGAGTTGAGGCATTTCTCGGCATTCCTTCGATTCTCATCGCCATATCTATTACCTTCTTGACACTACGATCCTCGTCGTACATCCTGCGAAGGTCGGGGCTTATATTCAAAGCCTTCTCAAGCGTCATATTGAGCTCAAAAGGGATTGCCTTTGCAATTCTATCAGCCTCTGCATAGGTCAGATTAAGCGCTCTTCCGACATCTCTCACCGCAGCCTTGGCCTTAAGTCTACCAAAGGTTATTATCTGAGAAACATTTTCTCTTCCATACTTTTGCTTAACATATTCTATGACCTCGCCTCGCCTTTCGATGCAGAAGTCTATATCAATATCCGGCATGCTGACACGCTCAGGATTTAGAAATCTCTCAAAGATCAAAGTGTACTTAATCGGATCTATGTCCGTTATCTTAAGACAATACGAAACAAGGCTTCCAGCTGCAGAGCCTCTTCCCGGTCCAACTGCAATATTGTTTTTTCTCGCGTAGTTTATGAAATCCCAAACTATCAAAAAGTACTCTACATAGCCCATGTTCTCGATAATATCTAGCTCGTAGTTCATTCTCTCTAAAAGCTCAGGCTCTATATTTTCGTATCTTTCCTTGAGTCCTGCCTCAACGATTTCACGTAAATACTCAGCACAGGTCTTTCCCTCAGGTGGAACAAACTCCGGCAGATGGTATTCTCCAAAGGTGAATTCAACATTACACCTTTCGGCAATCCTTGCGGTATTATCAATAGCCTGGGGAGCAAAGGCAAAAATAGTTCTCATCTCAGCCTCGCTCTTTAGGTAGAACTGGTCGTTAGGAAAGCGCATTCTCCTCTCGTCGTCTATGCTCGTAGCAGTCTGAATCGCAAGAAGCACATCATGAGCCTCAGCATCCTCCTGCTTGATGTAATGCACGTCGTTTGTTGCCACTAGAGGAATATCAAGCTCCTCTGAAAGCTTGACAAGCTGCTGGTTAACTAGATGCTCCTCCTCAAGACCCTGGTCCTGCATCTCAAGGAAGAAGTTTCCGTGTCCGAAGATTTCATCTAACTCAAGAGCTTCCGCGCGAGCCCCTTCATAATCTTTGTTCAAAAGCCTCTGCTGAACCTTGCCTGCAAGGCATGCTGAAAGAGCGATGATTCCACCGCTATACTTTCTCAGAACACCCTTGTCAACCCTAGGCTTATAGTAGTATCCGTTTATATAGCCCTCGGATACGATTTTTATCAAGTTTCGGTATCCATCGTTGTTTTCGGCAATCAAAACGAGATGGTTCTGGTATCTATCTAAATCTGGATCCTTGTCCTTCATACCGCGAACAGCCATGTATATCTCGCATCCGATGAGCGGCTTAAGGCCTTGCTTCTTACATTCCTTGTAGAAGTCTATTACACCGAACATATTGCCATGGTCAGTTATGGCAATAGAGTCCATCCCAAGCTCCTTGGCACGCTTAACAACGCCGTCAATTCTTGCGGCGCCGTCCAAAAGGCTATATTCCGTATGTAGGTGAAGATGTGTAAATGACATTTTACGTGTCTCCTTGACAGCTTTATAACTTACTAATAAAATTATACCATAGGCGGGTTATTTTTGATAATGAAATATGGAGGTTAATATGGTTAATACAACTACCGAAAACTATAAGTTTTTCCAGCACAAGGATTGTGAATTCTTCCCATGTCACAAGACTAACAAACCGGAGGATTTCAACTGCTTGTTCTGCTACTGTCCTCTATATGCGCTCGGCGATAAATGCGGTGGGAACTTTCAGTACACAGCTAACGGATTCAAAGACTGTACAAACTGCATGTTCCCTCACGTGAGAAACAACTACGAGAAGATTTTGGAGCGCTATCAGGACATCATCGCTGTTGCTGCTAGAAACAGTGAAAAAAAATAAATTGCTTACATTTCCCGAGCGCTAAGGTCATTGACCTTGGTCTCGGGTTAATTTTTAGGAATAAATATGAAACAGATTGCTGTATACGGTAAGGGAGGCATAGGAAAATCGACCTTGAGCGCGAATATCTCCGCAGCCCTTTCATTAAATAATAAAAGAATACTCCAGATTGGCTGTGACCCTAAGCACGACTCGACAAAGCTTTTGATGCGCGGCTTTTCCATCCCAACGGTTTTGGACTATATAAAGACAAAATCTCCTTTGGAGTACCGCAAAAGCGATATACTCTTTGAGGGCTTTGGAAAAATAGGCTGCATAGAAGCAGGTGGTCCAAAGCCAGGTGTCGGCTGCGCTGGAAGAGGTATAATAACTGCCTTTGAGCTCCTCGAAACCCTTCACATCAAAGATAACTACGACATGATAGTCTACGATGTCTTGGGAGATGTAGTCTGCGGCGGCTTTGCAGTTCCGATACGCAGGGAGTATTCCGATAGTATTTTTATTGTCACCTCTGGTGAATATATGTCGCTATACGCAGCCAACAATATACTGCGCGGCATCCAAAACTATGATGAAGAACGCCCAAGACTCTTGGGAATACTATATAACAGCCGAAATGTCAAAAATGAAGACGATAGAGTTTACAAATTTGCAGAAGCAGTTAAGCTTCGCAAATCCTTTGACAGATGATGAGCTAGAGGCTTTGATTCTGTCAAATGAAGGTGCAATTACTAAGGCTAGCCACAGCGCATCTTTTTCGCCAAAGCAAGAAGAATACACTCCTTCCTGTAGCTGTGAGTCCGCAGAGCCTTGCGAAGCATGCACGGGCATCAGCTCTGGCCAAGAAGAAATCACTAGCGACTATGATGCTCCCTATCTATCAAAGAATGTAATCAGGGATGAGCCACTCCACGGCTGTGCCTTTAATGGCGCCATGACCATGAGTTCAAACCTTAAGGATGCTGTGATCCTCGCCCACTCACCAAAGAGCTGCACCTATCTTTCGATACAGACCATTAGCTCCGCTGGAAGAAGGACTCTCTTTGAGCGCGGAAACATCCTGCCAATAATTGGAGATGATATAGACGATGCACTCAGCCTTTCGACCGAAAGAACTAAGATAGTGACGGTAAAAGCTGAAGGTAACCTCACAGGAGATTACCTTCAGGGAATGCTGATGGCCTACACCTCGCTTGCAAAGCAGATAATAGATAGGAGTGTAGAAAAAAGAGAAAGGACCGTAAACATAGTCTTCGAAAAGGTCGTTGCCCGAAACACAGAGATGAACTTTCAAAGACTTAAGACCTTCCTTGCTCGCATGAATATCTCTGTAAACTGCCGCTTCCTATGTAACACAAGCTATGCTTCTTTGCGAGATTTCTGTTCAGCAGAGCTAAACCTGCTCGCATATCGCGACTATACTGGCAAAATACTCGAAGATTTCTTCATCAAAGAATACGGCGCAAGCTTCTTTGAAAAGCAGTTCCCTGTCGGCTTTAAGGAAACCTCAGATTGGCTTCTTGCCCTAGGTAAGCACTTTGATGCAAGCGATGAAGCAAAGAGCATAATATCGGAAAACGAGCTCCTATATCAAAATAGGATAAAATCAGTAAGGTCCAAGCTCGAAGGCAAAAAACTCATGATTATTACATACAATCACGAGCTCGACTGGATACTGAACGCCGCCCTAGACTGCGGTATGAAAATCGTAAAAATATGCGTTTTAAACTTCTCTCAGGATGAAGGCTTCCGCTCCTCTCTTTCTGAAATAGACGGTATCGAGGTTGTAGAAAACTACGATAAAGATGAGAGAAGCTCTGATATCAAAAGGCTAAAGCCTGACATCATTCTCTCAAACTACGAGCCTGTAAGCGAGCAAAGTTGCATCACAGACACGATTCCAATGTGTCCAGATAACGGCTTCTTTACAGGACTTGAAATGGTCGAGCGTTGGTCGAGGCTTTTTAGTAAATCAAAGGAAGGAGAATGGCTCAATGACAGAAAACTATTTGACAAGTATTACTCCAGATAGCATGTCTGGGCTAGTCTTTGCTTTTGAGGGAATATCAAAGGGTCTAGTCCTTATGAACGGTCCAACAGGCTGCAAGTTCTATCACTCAGCAACGTCTGATAATCAGATGATAAGGCAGCCAGAATTTGATCCGCTCGAATACCCTGAGTTTTGGTATTTCGGACAGCCACGCGTTCCTTCAACCTTCCTTGATAGACGCGATTACGTCTACGGAAGTGAGGACAAGCTTTCTGAGGTCATCGCCTTTCTCGAAAAGGAAATTGACTTTGATCTACTTGCTATAGTAAACACGCCTGGAGCTGCACTTATCGGTGATGATATAGAAAGAATCGTAAGAGAGTCAAGCAAGGACGAAAAGAAGATTGTCTCCATAGGAAGCCCTGGCTACTCCCTCCCTATTTGGGATGGCTACATCAAAGCCTGCCGCACCCTACTAGAAAAATTCGCAAGAAATGGCAAAAAACTAGCTGGTAAAACCGTAAACATACTTGGACTTTCCATATTTCACAGAGACTTTGCAGGAGATAAGGAAGAGCTAAAAAGAGCTTTTTCTCTCTGCGGTATAGATGTGAACTGTTTCCTATGTGCAGGCTCCAGCATAAGTGAGATAGAAAACATACCTCGTGCAGACCTCAATATAGTAATAGACAGCCTCTACGGACTTGATTCCGCTGAGCTTCTATCTGCGCGCTTTGATATGCCCTATATTGTATGCGATGGTCTCCCCGTTGGATTTAGGGCCATGGAAGAGCTTGTAAGTAAGGTTTGCGACATTCTCGGCAGTGATATGAGTTCATATATAGAACAAAGCGAAAGAGCAAGAGCGAAGTGTTTTTCTCACCTCTCTAGGATTCATACTTTAACTGGACGACCAAAGGGCGTTAAGTTTGCAGTGCATGGTACGCTTTCCCAGTGCCTTGGATATACGGATTTCATAGCAAGCTATTTCGGAATGAGCCCAGATTCCATATCTATTACTGAAACAGATGCACTCAAAGATAAGATTCTAAGTTCCTCTGAGCTCTCGGCGCAGGAAACCAAGCTTAAGGATATTCTAAAGGAGTATGGCTCTAGCGAGGCGCTCGAAAAGAATATTTTTGATACCGATGCTGAGCTTGTCTTTGCTGATGGACAGACAATTGCTATGCTTAGAGCTAAGGGAAAAAGATTCAGCGGAATTGAAATTGCACTCCCATCACTAGGCTATATAGATGTAATTGAAAAATCACATTTAGGTATAGGCGGCGGACTTCTTCTATGTGAGCAAATTTTAAACGGCATGCTGTATTAGAAAGATTTCATAAAAAATAAATCAAAAATATGTTGACACACACATTTTTTGGTGTTAGTATTTATCTAATTTAACAAACCTTTGATGGAGAATAGTAGGCTTAGATGCAGCAGAAGAGAGATTTGCAGATGGTGTGATTGCAGACTGTATGCGCTTTGTTGAATGGCCTCCTGAGGGCAAACTGAACGGGTTACTTTGATATCCTTAGTAGGGGCGACGGAGAAGATACTTCGTTAACAATATCTGCATATGTTAGTATGCGAAGGAGTGGGCGTTTAACGCCAAGCCGGGTGGCACCGCAGGAGATTTCAGCTCTTGTCCCAGCGAATATGGGATGAGAGTTTTTTGTTTTATACATCCTTTCACACTTCGCAAGTTTTGATGAAAAGACAGAAGGAGAAAAAAATGTCAAACAGCACAAACAGCAAAGCAATACCTTACAAGATTTATCTGCACGAGAGCGAAATGCCAACACATTATTACAATGTTAGAGCGGATATGAAGAAAAAGCCAGCTCCACTTGTAAATCCAGCTACAGGTAAACCAGTTACATTTGATGACCTAAAGCCAGTTTTCTGTGATGAGCTTATCGAGCAGGAGCTAAATGATACTGATAGATACATCGAGATTCCTCAGGAAATCAGAGACTTCTACAAGATGTATAGACCATCACCTCTCGTTCGTGCATACTGCCTAGAGGAAAAACTTCAGACTCCAGCTAAGATCTACTACAAGTTTGAGGGTAACAATACAAGCGGAAGCCACAAGCTAAACTCTGCTATCGCTCAGGCCTACTATGCTAAGAAGGAGGGTCTCAAGGGCGTCACAACAGAGACAGGTGCTGGTCAGTGGGGTACTGCCCTCTCGATGGCTTGCTCATACTTTGGGCTGGACTGCAATGTTTACATGGTTAAGGTTTCCTACGAGCAGAAGCCTTTCCGTCGTGAGGTAATGAGAACCTACGGTGCATCAGTAACACCTTCCCCATCTGAGACTACAGAAATCGGTAAGAAGATTCTCAGCGAGCATCCAGGAACAACAGGAAGCCTTGGATGTGCTATTTCAGAAGCTGTAGAAGCTGCTACAACACACGATGGATACAAGTACGTTCTAGGCAGCGTGCTAAACCAGGTACTTCTCCACCAGAGCATTATCGGCGAGGAAGCTATGGCTGCAATGAAGAAATACGACATCAAGCCTGATATTATTATCGGCTGTGCTGGTGGCGGAAGCAATGTTGGTGGACTAATGTCACCTTTTATGGGAGAAAAGCTCAGAGGCGAAGCTGACTACCGCTTCATCGCTGTTGAGCCGGCATCATGCCCTAGCCTCACAAGAGGTCGCTACGCTTATGACTTCTGCGATACAGGACGTGTTTGCCCTATGGCAAAGATGTACACTCTCGGAAGTGGCTACATCCCTGCTCCTAACCACGCAGGTGGACTTCGCTACCACGGCATGAGCCCTATCGTATCTGAGCTTTACCACCAGGGAGAGATGGAAGCAGTGAGCTATACACAGACAGAAGTCTTTGAGGCAGCTCGTGACTTTGCAAGAGTTGAAGGAATCCTTCCTGCTCCAGAAAGCAGCCACGCTATTAAGGCAGCAATCGACGAGGCTCTTAAGTGCAAAGAGACAGGCGAAGAAAAGACAATTCTATTTGGCCTAACTGGTACAGGTTACTTTGATCTATATGCTTACGAAAAGTTTAATGATGGTGTTATGACTGACTACGTACCAAGCGACGAAGAGATTGAAGCAAGCCTTGCTACACTACCAAACATCGAAGAGTAAATAGAGTAAACTTCCATCATATAACCACCGATAAACACTATAATATAAACTCAGCCCCGAGAGCCTAGGCTTTCGGGGCGTTTTTATGCGTATCTTATATTAAAACAGTCTATAATTTTAATTGAATTCTCATAGTATTATATCGAGAATTATTGGTATTATAAAGAGAATTAGTGCTGTAAAAAATAATGCTAGTAGAAACGTTCCTATCTTTCCATAACTATACGATGAACTACTGTTTGTACCATAAGATGATGTATCCATTCCATATCTAGATGCATTATTAATACTATTTCTTGCGCGAACAATTTTGTAATATCTACTCAGAGGATCTTCACCGTCAATAATCCTATAATAAAAATCTTCTACCCACTCAATATCATCTGTATCACACAGATTCTCCTCATATGCGTCTGGTTCATGTACTAGCTTATTCCGTATCCTCCTGTAATACTTAAGTTTTTTTAAATCACTTTCCCATCCAGGTACTAGATCCCACCCTTTATCATTTTCATACATTTTATCTATATATGCTGAAATTCGCCTCTCATCTTCAAGCATATCACCGCAGAGCTTTTCTAAACGTTTATATGAGTCCATAAATCCCATAGTGTATTCCGTCCTTTGATGTGTTCACAATATACTACGATTATTAAATATAAAATCAATCCATTCAACCTATAAAGATTAGCATAATCTCCTACTAACACGCAAGAAAAATTTTAAAAGAATTGATAGTTAATTAAGAATTGAATTTTTGTTACATATAATATAAAATATAAGATAGTATGAATCATAGGCAAATTTAATATATTTACTTTTAATTATTATTTAGATACTATTGCAGAATAAGTTACATACTTATTTTTAAAATTATTAAGGAGAATGGTAATGAAAAAAACACCTAAACGATTTTTGTGCGTCGCACTAAGCCTTGTCATGGTATTGATAGCAATACCTAGCGCTGTATTCGCTGAGGAAATGCCAAGCGAATACAAGGAGCAGACAAAAGACAATTATTGGGCAGAACTTGCTTGGTACAAAGACAGCGGCTTTCGTGCTGTCATACCATCTTATCTATCGGATTACTTCGCTAGTAGCAGAGTTAAATGGGTTAATACCTTAAATTATGATTATGTTACAGGCTTCCCTAATGCCGGAATTTCCAGTGATCCTAATCTTTCTGAGGAAGTTTCGGAGACCTTGAATAATTTGGATATGTATGCGCAGGATTTACCACATAGGGAACCTCGCGATCCTGCACTTAACAGATGGCAGGGTGGTAAGCAATGGAATCCGTACAACTTTAACTACTCGACTGATCTTTTAACTAAGAATATAACCGATTATAATGTTCGTGGGGATATTACCGAAAGAGGACTATCAAGCACAGAAGTTGCTATACATAGTATCGGTGATAATATTAACCTTGATTTCAATCTTGATATGTCTCTGTTCAAAAAAATGATGAACACAATCCTCATAGCTTATATAAATTCGGAATTCCCTGCGTATTACATGATGAAGGACAATATGCCTGAGACAGCTATAACGCAATCAGACGGACAGTTAGTATTTGTTTTAGATCTTCCTAAAGGTCTAGAATCAACAGATGCTACAGAATATAAGCTGAGTGGAATTGATGGATTTGACCTTTCCGTTACAAAAGAGAACGGTGGCAGAAGAATTGTTGTCAAAGCAAGACTTAGAGCCCCTGCTAACTATGAAATGTTAAAAGATGTATATGCAAAGATTCAGAAGGTTAATTCCGTTACTTTAAACATAAATGGTTTAAAAGTCACTTCCGAAGTTGAAACGAACAAGAACAGCACTGTAACCGGATACGCTTATGGAGCTTACGAAAACATATTTACCACAGATAATAATGCAATTATAAACCAAGATGCTTCAGCTATTGAAAATGACGACCATCATTCATTTGCTCGACTATCAACAGTTTTTGCTTCGAAGCAGCTTGCTAGTGGTAAAGACGAAGCAGGAGACCCTAATAAGCCTGAGCTAATTACCTACTCACTTAGAGTAAATCAGAACAAGGTTACATTCATAGACGATGGTAATACTCATGCAGTTGTTAATGTAGAATCAGGCAAATCTATAGACACTGATAGCCTCACAGATCAGTCTATGCCGGCTGACCCAAACAAAGCAGGATACACATTCAAGGAGTGGAACACTGCAATGGATGGTAGTGGAACAAAGTTCACAGGAAGCACAGTCGTAAACGATGATATGACAGTATATGCTATCTACATCAAAAATGTTGCTCCTAATAAGGATAAAAAGCCTAATAAACCAGTAAATCCAAATACAGGTGATTCATCAAGCTTACCACCTTACATCATGCTCATGGGACTAGCTGCAGGACTTGCAATCTCAGTTCGTATGAGAAACAAAATAAAAGAGAGCTAATCAGACTTCGCAATAATCGACCCAAAGAGTAGACCCCTAAGCTTCCTCATTGAACTTAGGGGTCATTTTTTTAGATATTTACTTGCCAGAATTTGACTCTGTTTTATCCTTATTAGTGTCTTTGTTTACATCCTTGTCTTTGGACTTTGCTTCTCTCTTTGCATTCTCAAAAGCTTTGAGGATTGCCTGCTTAACGCCATCTGTAGAAGCAGTTGCATTTGTTACTGCATCAACACCTTTGATTTCAGTCTCCGTCTTTCCTTCGAATCTATCAAAGCCCTTTTCCTCTAGGAATAGGTTCCAGTAGAATAGATTTGGACCAGCATACTTTGATTTATCGAGTTGCTCTCTCGTTGCATGATCCGTAACCTTGACAACCTTTCCATCCTTGATTTCTACTTTTACAACAACATCGTAATCGTAGTCTTTTCCATGGAAGATAACATCCCCTCTGAAGATGTTCTGCTTGTTCTCTGCAATCTCCTCTTCAGTTCTATTATCTTTTTCCTCGTCTTTGTTGTCGTTATTCTTGTTCTTATCGTCGTCCTTATTTTTGTCCTTGTCATCGCCAGGCTTTACATCTTCGCTAGGATCCTTTTCTTCTGGTACTACTGGTGCGACGATAGGCGGAGCTTCAGTCTCGTAGGCGTCTTTAATAGCATTATATACGGCAGTCTTTATCGCATTGCTCGTATATGTAGCTCCTGTAACCTTATCAACATTAGGTGTCTGTGCGCTTAGAATTCTGCTTATAACTGATGCACCATTTGCAAAGTAGTTTATTGGGCTTAGAGTCTCGCTGTGGGATGTCACCTGAATATCAGCTATCTTGTTACCACTTACAACTACCTTAACGCTCAGTCTTCCACCAAAACCTGTTCCGCTTCCATAGTAAACACCATCTTTTAGCTTGGCATTGCTTGGAGCTTGGATGCTTAAATTCAAGTTTTGTGCTGGTGCGCTTGGGCCAGTCGCAGCACTCTTCTTTGCAACGGCCTTAGGCTTTTCTATCTTCTTCTTTTGCTTCTTTTGTTTGCTTGGCTCAGCCTGTTTCTTAGCCTGAGTCTTAGGTGCTCTTTTCTTCATTAATTACCTCCGTTCTCCAGTGCGTTATAGATTGCGTCTAGGATTCCAACTGAGCTGAATGTAGCTCCGCTCACAGTATCAACATTAGGTGTCTGCTGCTCTATAACTGATGAAATAACTCCTTTTGCGTTGTTAAAGTAGGCTGCGTCATCCACATTTGATAGAATATCGACTGCAGTTATCTTGCCGTCCTTGACCGTAACGCGAACCTTAACCTCGCCTTTGTAGCCGTTTCCTGTTCCTTCCCAGCTACCGTCCTTATATCCATCAGCTTCCCCATTTGAAGCTGAATCATTAGCCTTCTTGCTGTTATCAGCCTTAGCTTCTGTCTTCCTAGGCTGTACCTTTCTTGCTTCTACCTTCTTTGTTGTAGTACCAAAGCTTATTCCCACAGCCACTAGAACGCAGATCAGTGCCGTAATGAGAATGCTCAATATCGACTTATTTTTCATATCTATCCTCCTCCGTCACTAGACTGCCTGTGCTAGCTTTCTTTTGCGTGCATTTAGGGCTTTTCTAACTCTGAGAATTGTGTATGAGATGAAAATTACAGAGTAGAACACTATGTTTAATGTCACCGTATTTGATGCTGGTTTTCCGATGTAAACCATCATTACCTGCACATATACCATTGCATAGAAGATGTATGCAAATTCCTGCAAATTCTTCCATTTGCTTGCCTGCATCTTCTTGTGAACAAAGTTAAACGATGTCACAAGTAGCGGAAGCATCACTGCTATGGCAAAGACACCTGCTGCAAACATCATTAGATTTGTCCAAAGCGCAATTCCATTCATTTTATTCACATTAGGAAGCGTAAATAGAAGTGCCTGAAATAGATAAAATGTGTTATGTGGTAAAATCATCAGACCCCCTATTATGGAAAGCTCTGCACGATTCTTACGAAGCTGTTTAAATACCTTGTACTTCATGCTGAAGGTACCCATATACATTACGAGTATGAAAAAGGCTCCTCCTAGAGCGCCTGAGGATATAGACCTCATAAACGGCTCAAGACCATCAACATATTGGACATTATATCCGTTCAGTCTCAAAATCGCGTGATATATTGAAATTATAGAAATCACACCTGCAATAGCGTAAATCTCCTTAGAATATTTTTTGATAATGTCGCTAAAGAAATAACTTAAGACAACTACTGTTATAAGACAGTACATACCTAACATCAGTATAGTTCCTCCTTTAAATTATTATTGCTCCCCCCTGTAGCTCGCAGGCAAAGTAAGCATACAGATTTTTTATGAGCTATGCTGAAAAGTTAGTAATCACTAACCCCACTGTGAAATATAAGCCCTCAAAAGAGGACAAAATTGGCGGAGAAGGTGGGATTCGAACCCACGTGCCCTTGCGAGCAACCGCATTTCGAGTGCGGCTCGTTATGACCACTTC
>QWCO01000430.1_pt1 | contig 23054 bp, 25 predicted proteins | sample 1972611 | NCBI WGS metagenome assembly QWCO01 (sample SAMN09866706, study PRJNA288562) | Human oral metagenome isolate term1_saliva, whole genome shotgun sequencing... | reverse complement strand
GTTGTGCATTTTGGATATTCTACAAATAACATAGGAACTCCTTTATCTACATATAACACTAAGAATCATTATTCATATGTATAGTGTAGCAGATACATCGATTAATTTCAATCTATTGTTTTGTATCGTCTACAGGAATAGCTGTGCACCGTTGTATTGACTGTAACGCTTCAAACAAACGACTATTGGTTTGAGCTTCACGCAAATCAAGATCCATTTGAACTCTCAAGAAAAAGCCATTAGACATACCAAAATATTTACAAAGCCGTAAATCCGTATCAGCAGTAATTCTCCTCTTATCATGTAAAATTTCTTGAATTCTAGATACAGGTACTTTAATATCTTTTGCTAGTCGATACGCCGTCAAGCCAAGTGGTTCCATAAATTCTTCTTTTAACATCTCACTAATTGTTGGAGTAGGAATATAATTTTTCATAAGTGTAACCTCTTTAATGGTAATCCACAATTTCAACATTATAAAAACAATTTATATCTTTTACTTGAAAGCAAATCCTATACTGATTATTTATCCTAAGACTATATTGCTCTATTCTGTCACCCTTTAACAATTCTAATCTATTACCAGGAGGCCATCGTAAATCATTAATCGAGGCAACATTATCTAACAAAATTAATTTTCTCAATGCTAAACGTTGAATAGAAAGAGAAAATCGTTTAGTAAATAATTGATGATAAATTTTCTCCGTGTCCTTATCCTTAAAACTAATAATCATAGAATATTTCTCCTTTATTATACCTGTTACACAGGTATAATTCAATATCACTGCATATTTTACAGGTAAAAATATAAAACTAAACTACGATGATTTATTCTATAAAGATTTTCTACACGGATAATTTCAACACCTGCCTATGACACTAATAGTCACCTCCTCTTATAAAAAATCGCTCAATTATCGCTTACGATGATCTTCGTCACCTTGCTACCATTATGTTCAAAGAATATACCGCGAATGTTATCGCTATTATACCTAAGATATCCATAGAACCAACGATTATTAAAGTCGATAAAATCAGGGCGTCCATAGACGTCCATAACTTTTTTCAAGGTATCGCCAACGGCAATGCCACGAGCAGTAACAGCATCGCGATTGCTAACGATGATATACCACACGATAGGTCGGCTATCTTGCATCAGAGACTGTCCGAACTTGATACCTCCATAGGTAAGCTCGTCACGTTTTTCACTAGTCGGCTGACCAAGGCTGGCCTTTACCGCATCAAAGGAAGTCCCCAAAGATACGCCGGCAATTTTCATATCTTCAGCAGGCAAATAGGCCCCTATAACCTGACCAGGTCTATAATGACGATACTGCTCCGCTTTTGGCCAACTTGGTGAAAGCTTAGCATTACTTATTTCTAAACGATCCATGGCTTTGCTCAGCCAGCTGGCATCAGCAGCAGAACTCATATTGCCTGCCAGTAATACAGCAAGGCCTAAACTAAGTGCTAAAAAATTTATTCTCATTATTCTCTCCTAGTCTCTCACAACTATATAAACGATAAAAGACTTATAAAACTAAAAAAAATCTCAAATTACCCCCACCCCAATATCCAAGAAAAGAGGTTCCTCAGTTGTAATAATACGGGTGTAAGAATAATGGCTAATATAACAACTAAAAGAGTACTCCACACTATACCATAGGCTTTCAACATTAATTCAATAATAAAGAGTAAAGATTTAAAAGCAAAAGAAGAGTCTCTTTTTTCTGCTATCCAAGATTTATACACATAATATATCTTAGGTTTAGATAAAAATGGATGAAGTTTTTTACACCACAAAATCAGCCAAGGTATAATCCATATATTACCAAACGTAAGAATCAGTACTAGAACTTTATCACCTAATGGGTATAGCTCCAACACATACCGATCATAAATTAAGCCACCAAAAACATATATCGAAACACCCCAAATTAATAAGAGCAATAGCTTTACAACTACACCTAAAACTATTTTTATAATTGATTTACACATATTCATAAATATCTAACTCTCAAAAATAATATGATATAACAATATAATCACCCTAACGAAAAAAGCACAACCTTACTAGCATAAGTATACTATGCTAAGAAGCCTTGTGCCTATTGTTTTATAGTTTATTCGTATTTGATGATATATATGCTTTTTTATGCCCATACGCATGGTGTTTTCAGCAAGTTCTGAATCAAATTGTGCCCTGCTATGACGGTCATAACTGATGGAGCGCAATAGGTAAATTCTGGGGCTGGCACAATCGTTTTGATGTAACAATCTTGTGTTTCCATAAATGATTTGTATGTGTCGAGTGAAAAGAGCCCATAGTTACCGCACAGTTCCCATTTATCTTTAGCGAGAAGGGCCAAAAATTCATCGGAGTGTGGGTCATATGCAATGTTAGGCAAAGTGCTTGTTGTTAGCCCCGTATCACTATTTGTACATGGAGAAATATGATACATATACCCTCTTGGTGTGATACAAAGCATCCAAGGGACGGCTCTAATCATAAGGGTCCGTTTAAAAGCGCCAAATACTTCTTGTAACCTTGATTTCCGCACATAAAGGACATAAAAGGTTTCCCTATATTCCGTTGGATCATCAGGCGTATCGAGATAGGTTTGTTCCACTATATCAAAGGGTACATTACATATATTGGCGAGGTATTCAATCGAATGACGCCACATTCCCCTACGTACTAAACTAATACGCGTTTTTGGGAACAGTAAAATATATTCACTACCAATATAATCAGATAAAGCCCCAAAATGAGTGCCATCTTGACGATTAAACTCAGGGAATTGCATACGCCGATAATCAGCGTCAATGCCCGTGCAAGCGTAGCTTTCACCTAAAACAGTGCTGCCATAGGCCTCAATCTGATGAGGGTCCCAGTCCCCTAAGTCATCGCCGTACCGCATCTTGCCATGATCATAACGAAGCATCTTGGTGTGCCCCGTAGGCGACACGCAGAGCACGCAAGGATACCCATACTGCTGCGTATACCAACCGCCCACGCTGTGCCAATCCGCAATCCGATCTTCAGACCATGCAAACAAGGTCATTTCCACCGGCTGCTGTCCATGTACACCATTCACGGACGCCGTGCCATGAATCGTATGCTTATACCAATTTCGGCCAACCATATACTGCCATGCCAACGGTGGCGTCGGACCACGTTGACCAACAGGATCACTAATCACGATGAGCAGACCCATCCGCGCTTTTCGATAGGGTCTAACGATATCATTAATTTGGCGCACTAAACCTTGATTCATAGGACATCCCCCTTTTATCTTACCAATCTTGATGAAAGCTAACGCTATTTATACCTTTAGTATAAACGGGAGCATGCGTAAAATTTTGCGCATTATGACATGTGAACTCATTACTGCTTAAACTATGAGAAAGTTATATAATTATACTTAATAAAGAGAATCTATGTATTGTTATAGCCCCTATAAAAGGGAGAATATAAACAGGAGAAGAGAATATGCAAAAATTACCACTATTAGTGGGTGCTTTCATCATGAGCACTGTACTGTCACCAGCAGAGGCCATCGACGTCAATATTCCTGGTGCGAATTTGAAAATTCCAAAGGATGCATATATAAATTATCAAGCTACAAACCCAGCCATTGAGCAGGATGTAACGAATTATGTAGAAACGTTAAAGAGCACCGATAAAGCTAACGGTATTAATAGAAACGAACTAGCCTATGCCAAAGAGGCCTCCATATATCGCGGCGAGCATTACCACAATACGGTAATTTCCGTTCACAATCGCTATAGCCAAATTCGGCTTTCATTCCCTGTAGGGGGCATAAAGAGTGAATATAATATTGGCCAGTATAAAAATCCAGACCGCACCATAGAGGATTATCGCGTTATAACCGATAATGGCAGCCTCAATCTAGAGATCGACTACGGTTATTATACTAACCATAATTGGCGCGATACCAATATCAAGTACGAAAAATTAACAGATAAAGATGTCCGCCAATTCTTGCAAGACAAGGCCAAACGCAATCCCTCGAAGCATATTTCTGATATAAAGACCACTGTATTTTCATACCCTACCGTTACCTATAGTACTTGGGATAACATGAAAATGCCTTACCTCAAAAACGGTCAAAAAACGACGATGACCGTCGATACCATCAACTTTAAATATATGGGCTTTGCCATACGTTACCCTCTATATCACGCAGGTATCGCCTATTTTAACAATAAACCGGTGTTGAATAAGGTGCCCACTGACAATCTACTTGCCAATTACGTGCTTCCATCGATGAAAAACCTCAATGAGTTGAATCAATATTCACGCATAGAAAATCTGAACGGCATACAATATCGCATACCTAAGGATGCCATATTCGATGGTGAAAGCAAGGGTACCTATCAAGATATTAGACATTACAAAAAAGGGGCCATAATTTTTTCTGTTTCTACTACGAATCTTGCTAAGAATCCGTATGCTCGCAATTTTATGATTAATGGACATTACAATTTTAATAAAGAGTTACATACATTTTGGGATATATACCGGTACCATCCAACACCAGATTATATAAATTACTCGGTTGTATGGAATAACAATATTCCTGGACTCTCCATACACAGCTATGAACCGTATAGGGACAATCACATCCTAAACTTTGAATCCTATGATGGCACCTATCATTTTATCTATACCATCTTTTATCCCAATTTTTTAAATGCTGAAGAAGTCCAAAAATTACGAAATATGATTGAGTTCTTTGACTCTACGAATAATCCTGAGTTTAAACTACGGGAGCACGTGGTGTTTCCAGAGAATCACTAAGAGAAGCAATTAGACGCAATAAGGCTATGATTACGAGATACCCAAACAAAACAGCCAGTACCGCAACCGCAGTACTGGCTGTTTGGATTCTATTTAGTTTTTTGTAGATGTTTCAAGTTACCTAATATAACGCGTATTCTTATTTTACCTTACCTTGTTTTTCATGTTGTTCTACAAGGGCAAGGAATTCTTTAAAGTTGTTGATTTTAACGGCTTGCCATGTGCCATCATCCAGCTTTTTCATAGCAAGGTTAAATGTTACGTCTTGATTAAGTTCTTTAGAGTTAAATGTAACAGGCACAACGGCGCTATTACCATCAACAGTGGCAGAACCAATGCTTTTGAACTCAAGATCTTTAATACCTGTTTTTTCTTTCAAGTCATCAGCTGCTTGTTTTTCGCGAGCATTTTGTTCTGAACTTTCAGGTTGCTTTGCGATAGCACTGTAAATTTCATTACTCAAAATAGGTACAATCTTAGGTTTCAAACCTTGGAACATCACCTCAGCAAGGCCTTTAAGTGGGTTGTCCTTAATTTCAGGATCTTCCAATTGCATAGCCACAACATCATCATAGCCTGAACCGATGATAGAATCTACATCTACATGTTTTTTGAAAGCATTCACATCGTGCTTTTCTACGGCTTCACGAGCAAGATTCAAAGAATTTAGGAAATTAAATTCTATTTTATTCAAAAAAATGTATGATATTGAATTCTATTTATAACTATTCTTATGGTTCATCATCATAAGCTAATCCATATACCTTCTGATAGATCAAATTAGGTAATGTATATCGTTCTATACCAAATATGGCAGGTAGCATCATGGCCTCTATATTTGCTTGCTGAAGTGAGGCACGAGTGCTACCATCATTGGTAAAAGCACCTGCAGCTTTCACCATACCAGTAATGCCAGAATTCTCATCCTTAGCACGCCAAATCGAAATATATGGTACATGAGTGCCTTGTTTAAGCCCTTTTTCATGCGCATTAATCAGATGGCGCAACGATTGATTAAGTTGGTAATCGTATTCGATTTGAATACCTTGAATGAGATTGGATGCTGGCATCAATACATATAGAGTGGCCTCAATGCGGCGGTGCCCGTTAGAATCTGCGATAGTTCTAATAGACTCAAGATCCAGGTATTTTCCATCACCTCGGCCAGAATCAACAGACGAGTCGATATGTTGGAATCGATTGGAATTCAATAACTCAGCTTGTGATACAGCATGTCCTTTCAAAGGTAGCATAAGACAAGTGAGTAAGCATAGAAAAAGAAAATATATGCGTTTCATCATCCACCTCACGGTATCACAATATCATCAAAATGCTGTTGATACACAGACATAAACATAGCATCTGCTAAATCATACATAACATTGTTTTTTCTATAAATCTTCTGATTTATACTCTCATTAGGGAATAGATCCCGCTTAGGAGCACCATTTAATGTATATATAGCAATGGTGGTATCAGCCATAAATAGCCCTGAATTGCTGTCACTAGCTTTCATTAAATCCATCATGGACGAATTGCGATTCATCATACGTGACGAATGAATTAAGGCCGCCAGCGAATGGCTCGTATCATAATTGACAGTCAACTGTTTCTCAATAATCTCATTTTGATATGATGAGGTATACACCATATAATACGTACCACGCAACGTATATTTCGGCGGTGCATATTGAATAGACTCAATTGAATATGTATTTAAATAAATATACACACCACCATTTTCAACAAGCGTATGATGAGCATATTCATGAGAATGAATCAACTTAAACTGCGGCGATTCTTTAAGCTCTTGAAATGAAATCGCCTCTGTAGGCTTCGTGAGAGCTAGCAATACAAGGACTAGCATTAAAATACGTCGAATCATAAAAAACTTCTCTCCATAAAACTTGTGAAACTATATCTATCAATAAAATAAGCACAACCTTATTAGCATAAGTATACTATGCAAATAAAATTGTGCCTATTATTTATTGATCATTCGTATTTGACGATATATATGATTCTATCTATAATATAAATAGATAGTCAGACGAGTCGTAACGTCAGGCTCATCTCACAAACTAATAACATGTAGAAATGGCCTTTCTGTTATCGAATTATAAAGGATAACGAAGGGCTATTTGTCTTTTCCTAGACAAATAAGAGCTATTAATGCACCAAAAGCGATAACAACAGTCATCACCTGCAAAAGGAGCATGATGATTTCATAATCACTCATAGGCTTACCCCTCCCTTCAATAACGAAGAGAGGCCCAACCTCGTCCAACTATACTAAGTCTTTTATAAAATGAACTAATATACGATACAATAAGCATTATATTATATAAATATACGAATAAACTAATAAAAACCGAGCTAATTCTATGAATTAAAAGCTCGGCTTTTTTCATAGATATGGTAAGAATATAATCATTTATAAATCAAAATCTTACTGACTTTATCACCTTTTTGTTCAAATTGTATGCCATGCATCATATCAGTTCGATAACGATATTTCCCATAAAACCATCGATTGTTAGAATCTACTAAATCGGATCTGCCATATACATTAAGGACCTTTCGCATGGAATCGCCTACAGCAATACCTCTATGTATAGTAGCATCACGATTCTCAATCATCATACAGGTAACAATAGGGCCCACACCATCCATTTTAAAGTTCCCAAATGTAACACCACCATAGGTAAGTCCTCTACTTGTCTCTTTAGTTGGTTGCCCTAAGCTAGGTTTTACACTATCAAAGATATTGCCTAATGAAATACCAAGGACCATCATATCCTCTTCTGGCAAGTTACTACCTACAATTTGCCCGCCCGCATAATGTGTATATTGCTCAGCTTTTAGCCAATCATAAGACTGCTTTGCTGCATTTGTTCAAGGCGATCCCAAGTTTTGCTCAACCAACTTGCATCCGCTTCATAACTATAGCCACTTACCAATTGCAGGCCTATAACAAGCCCTGTAATTACACTTTTACGTAACATAAAACCCTCTTAAAATTTACAAACTATATACACACAACTGTATTACATCTTTTCTCGACTTTGCATGCGGATTACTTTATTCCTCAATGTTTCAATATTTGCAAAGTCAGAATATTCTACTGTGTTACGCAGCTGAATATGAGAATATGGCACAGCCCCATCAACATAAACTAAACTCATAATATATACATTCTTATCATCCCGTAAGAATCGATACATTATAGACGGTTTTCCTAGTTGATAGTTATCTACCAAAAGGCTAGGAACACCATTATTCCAAACAGATGCTGCTTGAATAGGTGCATCACCTATAATTTGGCTTTCCGGCTTTACCTCCGAAATTTCATTAATAAAAGAGTAAATATATTTATCATCTACTTTTACAGGTTTCTTTGCCACAACAAGTCGCATCCCTAAGCCACTATAGTCTCTTATTTCGGCAGAATCCTTTAATGATTTCTGTGCTGTTAGTTTAAGCCCTTTAGGAATGCGATACATGAGATTATCCCAGCTGATACTTTCACTATAATGATCCAAGTCATCTAAAGAACGAATCGATGGAATTACATAATCACTCATAACGCGCTCGAGCTTATTGGTAACAGGCTGATTTTTGTAGCTAAGGCCTATCATATATTCTTGATTTGGTTGATTATCTAAACCAACTACAGCAACCATAGCAGGCGTATTCTCACCAAAAGATTCTGTATCAATAGCCCATTTACCATGTGAAACGCCAGGATATATGAACTCCCCTTTTCGCTCTGATTTTAGTTTACCTAATGCATCATCATAATTTGGTTTCGTACCGATCGCAAAAAATATGGAATTCTCTCTTACAATAGATAAACGTTCACCATCACTGCGTTTTGGGTAATATTTACTTGCTAATAGTAGTCCAGGGACAGATGCTCGGATGTTATTACGATCATCATGCAACAACACAACTGCAGTCTCATTAACAATTAAGTCCATCAGCTTTTCAGAATCGCTTGCTATCTGATTGACTTCATCTCGTGTTAGTCCCCAGTCAGTTATATACATTTCCATACGCTTCTTAGATTCAGAATGTAACTTTATAACATCACTAGCCCCTATATTACTCAAGCTATCGGCCCGATAATTCTCATACGCATTAGCAGGAATGCTCGCATCTGCCCCTAGCATAGGCGGCTGTCCGGCTGGTACTTCAATCTGTACAGCACTTACATTTATGGTGAAAGCAGTTGCTAGTAACATCATAATTATACTTTTACGTAACATAAACCCCTCTCTTTTTCTCTCCCATTACAACAAAATAAGCACAACCTTGTTAGCATAAGTATACTATGCAAACAAGACTTTGCCTATTATTAATAATTTTATATTTTAGTATGTATAAGTTTTGTGTATAGTAGAAATGAAGGACTATTTGTCTTTTGTGAGACAAACAAGAGCTATTAATGCCCCAAAGGCAATAACGACAGTTATTACCTGTAATAAGAGCATGATTATTTCATAAACACTCATAGGCTTATCCCTCCCTTCGATGACGAAGAGAGGCCCAACCTCGTCTAACTATCCTAAGTCTATTATAGAACGAACTAATATACGATAGAACAAGGAAGTAATAAGAGAAATATATGGATAAATATATAAGAAAAGCCCGTCTTAAGACGGGCTTTTTAGTATTCATAGGATAGTGATTTATTTATATTTTTGTAGTACCCGGTCCGCAAATTGAACGGCTAGTCCAAGGTAGTTATGAGGATCTAGCATATAGTCGATTTCGTCTTCTGTGAAAGCTTCTGTAACTTCTGGCTCAGCCATCAAAGCATCTTTCATTTGGGCTTCTTTTTCATAGGCTTTCATGCATGTACGGTAAACGATGGAATGCGCAGTCATACGGCCCAAACGAGGTGCCAAATGCATCATAATACATTCACTCATCATGAGGCCACGTAGTTTGTATAGATTTTGTTCCATATATTTTGGATATACAATAAGATGTTCTAGTACGTCTTTAGATTTTTCTAACGCCGCAGCCAATAGTTCACACGCTCTTGGGACGGATTCCCATTCTGTTAATAGACAGCCCCAGTCGCGTTCGTTTTCACAAATCATCGCTTCTGCAATACCAGGAGCGATGGTACGTACACTGCGACAAACAGCGATAATATTTTCCAATACTTGTGGGTTACGTTTGTGAGGCATCGTAGAGGAACCGACTTTACCCATGAAGAACGGTTCTTCTAACTCAAGTATTTCTGTCCTTTGTAAGCTTAAAATTTCATGGGCGATACGACCTAATGTACCGGCACAAATCGCTAACGTGCTGGCAAATTCGGCTTGGCTATCGCGAGCAACATGCCAAGAAATTGTCGGTTGTTCTAATCCAAGAATTTCCATCATCCGCTTTTGTGTTTCTACCCCCTTTTCAGGCTGCGATGCCAACGTACCTACGGCACCAGACATTTGACCTACGAATACGCGTTTTGCCATTTCTTCCAACCGTTGAATATCGCGGCCTAGTTCATCGGCCCACACAGCAACTTTATAGCCCAACGTGATGGGCAACGCATGGATAACATGGGTCCGTCCACACATGATTGTATCTTTATACTTCTTTACAAGATTGAGCACATGTTGTTGGCATAATTTCATGTCTCGTAAGATAATGTGATACGCCTCTTTCTCTTGCAAGATAAGACCTGTATCGACAATATCTTGACTGGTGGCTCCCCAATGAACATATTCGCCTGCATTATCTGGCAAGATTTCTTTGAAAGCTTTCAACAATGGAACAATGGTAATAGAGGATTTATAAAACTCGCCAATCTCTTCAATATTAAGAGCCTTCGCATCAGCATACTTAACGATATCGTCGGCTTGAGTCTTAGGAATCACACCGAGCTCGCCTTGTGCCTTCGCTAGAGCCGCCTCGGTATCTAACCATTTTTGTACGAGATTTGTATCACTAAATACTTGTCTCATTTCATTAGTGCTAAACAAAGCACCAAACACCTTACTATCGATAACTGTACTTGCCATAATAAGCGCCTCCTATTTCGCAACTACATCATCAAATTGTACGCCATATACACGTTCATACAGGCGGTTTGCCAAGAGATATCCTGCAAAGCCAAAGTCTACAGGGGCCATTGCCATCCGTCTATCTCGCACTTCGCTTTGTGTATCATATCGGTTGCCATCTACATGATACTCTTTAAAATCAATAATACTAGAGGCAATTCCTGTATTCTTTTGTTTAAACAACCATAAGTCTTTATACGATCCTAATTGATGAGCCTCAAGTTTCTTTATAAGATTCACAAAAGAATACTTTGTATCAAAGGTGTATAGAACCTGCTTTTCATGAATTATATCTCCAGCAGGCATGAGCACATACTGTGTGAGGGCAATTTGCTTAGTTCCATTCGGTCCGTTAGAGGCCTTGATGGAGTCCTTATCTATATAGGTGCCATCACCATTGCCGCTTTCACCAAAGCCATGAAGCATTTCAAAGTGGCTCGTGTTTTGTAATTCTTGCATGGACATGCTATGCGCGGGCACCACACAAGACAGCGCCAACGCCATTGCTATATATAGTACTTTCATCATAGGCCTCATTTCACCACCACATCCTCAAAATGCATATGATACGCTTCATAGAATAATGTATCTGCTATATCATAGCGTGTTGTATTAGGCGCCGTGCGCACAATAGCACGAGTCGAGGCTTTTACCTGAATCGGCAGGGACTGACCGTCAAAAGAAAATACACCTAATGGTTCCTTAGTACCTGTCATACCTGTTTTCGTCTGTGCCGTATCAATAACCATCGTCAACGAAGCACCCGCTTGTTTCGCATGATATACCTGACTTGCCAGCGATAGACGAGTATCATAGGACACAATCCAAGAATCACTAAAAATAACGTTTTTTCGCGGCGATTGGTACGCATTATATACCGTGGCTTTAATTTTATACATAGGTGGCGCATACTCTAATACCTCTATGGATTTCGTATCTAAATACCATATAGTATGCTCATCTGCATTAGGACCATCAGGCGTTACCTCATACATCACCTTAAACTGCGGTGACGACTTGAGTTCCTGTATCGTTATCGCTTGGCTAGGTATCGTGAAAGCTAGCGCTACTGCTAACATTATAAAAATACGTTTTAACATAAGACTCTCCTCTTAGAGATTATAGTTATAAACACTATACCTCACTCGCTCATTCATCTTAATTTGACGATATATCATAACCTTATTATAATATAAGAAGATAGCCAGACGAGTCGCAACGTCAGGCTCATCTCGAAGGAATAATCTTGTGAAATGGCCTTTCTGTTATCGAATTATAAAGGATAACGAAGGGCTATTTGTCTTTTCCTAGACAAATAAGCGCTATTAATGCACCAAAAGCAATGACTACTGTCATCACTTGCAATAGGAGCATAATGATTTCATAATCACTCATAGGCTTACCCCTCCCTTCAATAACGAAGAGAGGCCCAACCTCGTCTAACTATCTTAGGCTTATTATATAGCAAACAAACATACGAAACAATAAGTATCGTATTATACCGATTTATTGATAAACCTCTACCTAAAAATTCTAGGTAGAGGTTTCTTTTCATATCTACATTATATTATTCACTATAGTAAATAAGGTAATAAATTATATTCTTTTACATCACTCAATACATTACTATTGCCATGTCGATCACGTTGGTACCGAATCAATACGACTCGATTTGTATACTTATTGAACACAAAAGATAGACCTTCATTGTGATAACCTACGTATTCGCCAACATAGTACCCTGTATATGTATCATATCCATGATAGATATCGCCATATGGTTCTGCCGGACGGCCCCATTCAGTATCCTCGAGAAGCGGTCCATAAAGAGATTCTACTTCACTACGCGTCATACCTACCATGACCCCTTTATTGGTGGCGTACCCCGATTTTGTAATATATATCGTGCTCGGTGGTGTACTATAATTCCATAATGAAATAATAACTGATTGGTCCGCAGAGATGTACATATCGTGATTAGAATAACGATGATCTGCTAGCCATAACGAATAATGGTAATGGTTCAAATAAGAGTACATATCCGAATTAGATTCTAAACCGGCTAAGACGCCTGCATCATCAGTTTTGGCAAACGCAGTTTGACCCATACAACCAATGAGAAGAATAGAACTTAATAAGAGTTTTACAAGCATATGTTTCAATAGACTCACCTCTTAACCCTTAAATTAAGATTATAGCAATAGACACTATACCTCACTCATTCATCTGAATTTGACGATATATCATAACCTTATTATAATATAAGAAGATAGTCAGACGAGTCGTGACGTCAGGCTCATCTCGAAAATTAAATTACTTAGGAAATGGCCTTTTCGTTTATCTAGCTACCAAGCGGTAACGGAGGGCTATTTGCTTTTTGTAAGGCAAATAAGTGCTATTAGAGCTCCAAAAGCGATAACCATGGTCATTACCTGTAATAGGAGCATAATGATTTCATAATCACTCATAGGCTTACCCCTCCCTTCAATAACGAAGAGAGGCCCAACCTCGTCTAACTATCTTGTGTTAATTATATACCAAACAAATATACGATACAATAAGCATCATATTATAGAGATTTATCGATGAAAACTCTACCTTAGGAGATCTAGGGTAGAGTTTTTGTGTTTATAGTGTACCTATATACAACATATTTTTATATCAACTATGTCTTCTTTTTGCCATATACCACAAATAGAAAATGATATTAAAGCTTTCAGATAAACGATTTCCCGAAAGATTGTTGTATGATACTATATAAAATATGAAGGTTTTATGAATGTATGTATAAGGGAAGGGTTACGTTATGGCTACTAATAAATTTACTTATAAAACATATCAATCGCCTACACTGTTTGACGGATTACAAAATGCCTCTAAAGAGGAGTTGTCCTATTTAATCGCGTTGCTCCGTCAGCAAACGATGAAGAATATTTTCTCAGATAAGTTCAATAACACTGTAACCACGGGAAAAAAAGCTTTCAACTCGGTTATGAGTTTCTTTGGTAAATCTAAGAAAACAAATGATGACATCGACCGTGAAAGTAAAGAAAATCATCAAGATATCAACAACAAAATTAAAGAAGAGATTCGCACATTACAAAGCTATTCTCAAGAGCAACTCTATACATTATTTATTGAAGAAGTTCGCGAGGAATTAGATGTGCCAGATAGTAGTCTAGCCCTATTATCCAACAAAATTATTGCAAGTGCCGCTAAAACAGATCCTTGCAAACTGACCATTTAAGTGGTGAAGTATTGCGGAACAGTTTTCTAAAATCTGGCATAGGTATTGGTTCCCTTATCACCGTCGGCAGTTCCTTTGGAGCTTACATCGCTATCAATACAATCATCCATGCCATATTTACGAGTTTCTTAGGCATCACCCTCCCCTTTGCCGTCTATACCGGTGTAGCCAAAGGTGTTTCTATCATCGCAGGACCGATTGGCTGGTGCGCATTGGGTGGCTATTCTATTTATTCCCTTATCAAAACCTCCGGAAAATTAACATCTGCCATGATGTCTGTTGTTGTATTCATTGCTATGACGATTTATGGTAAAAGTTTCTCCGTCGATGAAAACGGAGCACCTTTATGGATTACAAGTGATTCCATCGAATATCAGGAATATAAAAATAACCAATACCGAATCATCCAATTAAATGATAAAGTAAAAATCCTTTCCAAAGATTTAACGCTTTCACAAGAAAAAGCACAAAAAATAGAAGCGGCTAAGCAAAAGCTAGAAAAGATATTACAAAAACAACAAGCAAATCCAAATCAAACAGACCAACAAAGTATCGATGATTTAAAAGAGCAAATTAGAGTGATATCGCAACAGCTAAGCACGGTACAAGAAAATCGAAAACAGATAGAAAAATAATATCAAGCACAAATTAAAGAGTCAGATGCACTAAAAGCTCGTAATAAAGAATTAAAGTCACAAAACAAAACATTACAAGAAGAATCTAATTATTACCAAGAATGTAGCTATGAATTCGAAGAAAAAAATAAATCCCTACAGCACGAAATGACAGAAAAAGAAAATTACTATGCCCAAGAGATTCAAGCACTTAAAGAAGCAATAATTGAAGATGAACAAGCATATGACAGTGATAAAAAACGTCAAGATGAAGGTAAAATTTTACAAAGAAAATTTGAAGATTTTGAATTAGAAAAGCAATTCTTAGCAGATTATACACGCTCTACTAAAGTAGTACGTGATGATATAGACAGGATGCTTATACGCCTATATAAAATATCTGATCCAACACAAATCGATGCCACTCACAACAGTAAAATCGATTCATTAGGGTTTCCTGTTTATCATATGGAAACAGCTGATGGATATCGCTTATATTATGCGTATTCAAAAACAAGTGCAAAACCAATTCACATTCTTTGTCACTGCATAAAAGCAAGAGAAAAAGTCTATTTCAATAAGATGAAAAATTCAGAAATATTGAAGAAAAAATTCAGGAATTAAATCACTTGAAGCAGTATAATTTGTAGGGTTAAAATTAAAATATATTCCTATCATATACCAAATAAGGAGAGCATCATGATTTGTCAACATTGCGGTAACCCCTTACCTGAGGGCGCCAAATTTTGCAGTATTTGCGGCCAAGCACAATTAACATGTAACAATTGTGGTAACCCATTAGAAACCAACACCTCATTTTGTAGCAATTGCGGGACACCAGTTACTAACACACCAACTACACCAGAAGTAGTAAGAACTCCTACAACACAAAAGCCCAGTCCTTTGTATGACTGGGATCCTTTTGAACTCAATGAGCTAGACACACTTACGTTTGTCCTCACCAAAAAATATGCTGAATTTCAAGGCCGTGCCAGCCGCAGCGAATTCTTTAGATATTACTTAATGAGTTCTCTTTGTCTAACAATCATCCCTATCATAATGGGTATTATTAAATTAGTAACTAACGATATTATAACTACTGTTATCTTATATATCCTTCTAGGTATTATCGACTTAGCATTAATCCTTCCGGGCTTATCTATTGCCGTCCGCCGGCTACACGACACCAATAAATCTGGTTGGTTCTTCCTTATCAACTTTATTCCTATCGTAGGACCCATTTGGTTCTTGATCTTAATGCTAACCAAAGGTGATGCACATACTAATAACTATGGTGAAAGAACCTCCTATATCCAAATTACCCCAGATATCCAACGACAATATGGACTCCGGCCGTCACCAACTTCTACATCTACTGCATTGTATATCATTGCCTATGTCGTACTCATAAGCATAAGCATTGGTTTGAGCGCTGCTACCATCGCTACTAGTTTTAATCCTATAAACAATACAACGCCTACCCACTATTCTACCAATACGAATACCAACAGTAAGAATGCGCCTGTGAAAGCTACACCTACCACACAAACAGCAACAACAAATACACAACCAGTAGCACAAAATAATGCAGTTGAAGAAAGTACAAAAGCATTGCAAAACTACTATCGCTACCTAACCAATAAAGACTTTACTAATGCCTACACATACCTATCCGATGAACAACGCGCTAGCCTCGGTACCTATGATTACTGGCGCAATGGATATAAATCAACCCTATCCACCACATTACTTTCAGCCAAAGCTGTATCCGTCTCAGCAGATTCCGTTGTGTATAACTACCGCCTTGAAAGCAAAGACCTCGTTAACGGCCGCATCAAACACCAAACATTCACCGGTAATGTAACTATGGTAAAATTCAACAATAACTGGATTATCCAAGACCAAGACGGTCAATTAGCTGATTCCTATTACGAATAAAATACACAAACATAAAAGACTCGTATCACAGCAAATGATACGAGTCTTTTACAATCTATGCAAACGCACATAGAGAAAGACCCTATCGGCCCCTCAAAACGATTTCGGGTTCTGCGTAAGCGCAGTAGCGTGTCGGCTTTCTCCCTTCTCCAGAAACAATGCCACTACATCACCTAAACCACAAACGTACATAGAGAAAGCTCCCAGGGGAACCTAAAAAACGACTTTGGCCCTGTTCCATAGGAACAGACCCGACCGGTGGAGGCTTTTCTCTCTCCTCCAGAAACAATGCCACTACATCACCTCTATGCAAATGTACACAGAGAAAGCCCCCATGGTGTTCTAAAACCGACTTTGCCAGGCTGGCTACGCCAGCCGTCTAGGCGGTGGAGGTTTTAGGATGCCATGGGGGCTTATACTCTAATTACCCTTTGTATTTAGGTGATGTAGGGCATGTTTCAGGCACCACGTCTTTGCGGTCCCCTAGTTGTGCACTACGGTCTGTGAAGTGGGTATGTAATAGTTCGTGAGCTTTGTGTCCTAGTGGTTCGCCCAAGAAGTTTTTGTATAGTTCTTGGATTTCAGGGCTTTCATAGGATGCCACGTATTTGTATTCTTCATCAGCTTTGTAAAGTCCGCCGATGCGGGCTTCTTTGGTTTTTACGGCTTGTGGTAATTTGGTGCGTGGTTGACCACCGCCACCGATACAGCCGCCAGGGCAAGCCATAACTTCGATAAAGTCATAGTGTTTGCCGTTTTCTTTCAAAGCGTTGAGGAAATCACGGGTATTTTTGCCGCCGTGTACAACAGCAACGGACAATGTTACATCATCGCCAAGTTGTACAGTCGCTTCTTTTACACCGTTCATACCGCGAACGTCCTCGAGGTGAGTCAATGCATATGGAGGTGGCTCTTTGTCAGTAATAAGCTTATACGCTGTACGCATAGCCGCTTCCATAACGCCGCCCGTATTACCGAAGATGATGGATGCACCAGTTTCCATGCCGATCAAATCATCAAACTGAGAATCTTCTAGGCTTTCAAAATCAACACCTTCATCGTTGAGCCAACGAATGAATTCGCGTGTAGTAATGGAAATATCCGTATCCATGCCGAGGCTTTCATCATCGTAATAACGAGCCGCCGCATTTTCCTCAACGCGCTTAGTTTCGGCCTTCTTCGCCGTACAAGGGTTAACACTGACGGACACGATGTTCGCCGGATTGATGCCCTTTTTCTCAGCAAAGTACGTCTTGATCATGGCCGCTTCCATGGCGATGCAAGAACGGGTGCTGGACAAATTCGGAATGAGTTCAGGGAAATAAATTTCCGCAAAGCGCACCCACGCAGGGCAGCAGGATGTGAATTGAGGAATAGTGCCGCCATTGTTCAAGCGGTCCACGAGCTCGGACGCTTCCTCCATGATGGTCAAGTCCGCGCCAAAGTTCGTATCAACTACGTAATCAGCTCCAAGTTTGCGAAGGGCGCTTACCATTTTGCCTTCTAAGAATGTGCCTGGTTCAAAGCCGAATCCTTCACCGATGGACACGCGCACAGCCGGCGCCGTTTGGATAACAACAATCTTGTCTGGGTCGGCAATGGCCGCTTTCACCTTATCAAGCTCGGATTTCGCATGCATAGAATCGAATGGACATGCAGCCGCACATTGACCGCAGTGGATGCACACCGGCACATCGCCAGTCGCCTCGAGGTCGTAGTAATCGAGCACGCTCATCACATCGGCGCAAGCGCGACGGCACAAGGTGCAATTCTTACACTTCGAAATATCGTGGTAAATGGACGGGTTGTCGAGCGCGATCGGCACGCGTTTGTCGATAAATTCAAATTGGGACATGAGGACCTCCTCGTTCTGTATAATCATACCTATTGTGAAAGTTTTAATTTCTCCTATATTACTAGCATAACAAATATAGAGGCCGTTCATCAACGTACTGGGATAGTAGAGGGTTTTCACCCACACGTTTTGTCCTATAACTCAAACTCACACTCTGCATATAAACACAAAAAAGCAGCTCTTTCGAGCTGCTTTGTCGTATAAGGTGTATATTATTTTTTACCTTGTTTTGCTTGTTGTGGCCATAAGAAGTTGTAAACTGCTTCGGATGGGGAACCAGCAACAACTGGACGGTCTTTGCCATCAACTTTATCTTCGCGTTCTGCGTAACCTTGTGGGTTATACAATACAACTTTTTGGTCTTTTACAGTTTTCTTTTTGTGGTTGAATTCTTCAGTTGCAATGAAGTGATAACCTTCAGAATCTTGAGCTTTGATCATAACAGTTGCAGTTTTATCGCTTTTTTGAACGCTATCTTGATCAATGGACCAAGTAATACCAGCACTATCTTGACCAAATACTTGCCAGTTAACAGCACTAGCAGAACCGAAACCACATGCGCAAATTGCAGCAGCAGCTAAACATGTACCTAATAATTTTTTCATATATTTCACCTCGTATAAAATCAAATTTAATTTATTATACCATATATTAAATGTATTTTGCGTGAAAGCTAATTTTTTGCGATACTTTTACGTAAAATGTACTTCGTCCTACACCATGCCGTTCGATAAAGCCCTCTTCTACAAGTTCTTTCAACGCCTTTTCTACGGTAGACACAGCTAAATCTGGTTGTTTCTCAAGAATTCCCGCCTTCGTAACCTTACCAATAGTGGCACCAATTATGATTTTTATACGATCTTTCGCAGATAACGACGTATGCAACAATTCTATGCGACTTTCAAAATCACGATACGCCGCCAAAATAACGCGGAGCATATACTTAACAAAAGGGACCACATCCTCATCCCCTGTGTGCCACCCTGCACCAGATCGGGCCAGCGCCGTATAATAACTGTCCTTCGTGCGCTCAATTTTTTGCTCTAAACTAATAAACTTGCCTATCATGTACCCATTTTGGTACAAAAGCAACGTCGTCAACAACCGACTCATACGCCCATTGCCGTCATTGAAAGGATGAATACACAAAAAATCGTGTATAAATACAGAAATCACAAGCAAAGGATCCACCGATTTATCTTGAAGAACTGTATTAATACTATAGCAAATGTCATCTGTAGCAGCCGGCGTTTCATATGTTGCCAAGGGCTTAAAGCGTTCCCGCTCCGACCCTTTGGAGAAAATAATTTTGTAGATAAAAAAGAACTCAATTCTCTGAATTTGTATAAGTGATGAATTCGAAAAGGGATTGATGGGTTCGAAAAAACGACTTTGGCCCTGCGGAGGCCATAGGCCGGAGCCAGACCCGGCCGGTGGAGGCTTTCTCGGACCCATCAACCCCTAAACGTACGTATCACGAATACTATTCAGAGAATTGAGTTCCACACATCTATATTAAATTATTTTCCCCAAAGGGCCTGCATTACTTCTGCCCCTATTGTATCTTTCTCAATCTTAACAGGTTTTTGTTTTTCATTACTACTCAACAAAGGTACGCCAGATTGACTATACACGGTGGCGTTGACTTCTGTCCATGTGCTATCTGGACGGTTAATTTCAACGGTGTAGATGTAGGTATAACCTTCTACATTATTGGCTTTCACCAAAATGCGCGCCATAGAATCTGTTTTAAATACAGATGAGTTATCAATAAACCATGCGGAATCGTCTGTGTCCGCATCAACGTAGTACCAATCAGCAGCATTGGCTACGCCAAAGCCACCGAAAAATATGCATCCTGCTGCCATAATGGCAGCTAACCATTTTTTCATCATTCTCTCCTATTCAATCCTTTATTCATTCAACTATATATGGGCATGATTGTGGTTAGGCCCCCACACAACGTCAGGGCCTAATAGACAAAGCAGCTGCTCATCCTGTATAACACGAGTGGCGACCACTTAGGTGATCGCCAATTGTGCATATCTATGTTAGATATAGTATATTTTCGTTACTTTGCATATAGAGTACAAATAAATCTATATGACATATACGATATTAATCTTCGCTTTCGATTTCAGATGCAGGGATTACCGCAATGCTAGCTACCTTATCACCTTCGTCGAGGTTTTGTGTTTTCACACCAGAAATGGCTTTGCCTTTTTTCACAGCAATGTCATTCATGTTAAAGCGAATAATTTTACCTTGTTCGGAAATGAGCATCACTTCGTCATCATTATGAACGACTTCAACAGCTACTACATCACCGGTTTTATCGTTAATGCGGAAGTTCTTTGTACCGATGCCGCCGCGTTTTTGTACATTGTACGCATCCGCTTCGTTGCGCTTACCATAACCCTCTTCGGAAATGGTGAACACTTGTGCTTCACTTTCATCAGACTCAAGAACACCAGCACCTACAACAACGTCGCCAGTTTTCAACTTGATGCCACGAACGCCATGAGCCGCGCGTTTCATGAGACGAACGTCCTCTTCGTTACAACGAATGGCCATGCCAAGTTTCGTACCGATTAGGATATCTTGGTTGCCTGTGGTTACGATAACGCAAATCAAGCGGTCCCCCTCGTCAAGGTTAATCGCATTAAGGCCGGAACGACGGATATTGCGGTATTCTTCGATAGCCGTACGTTTTACAACACCGAACTCAGTAACCATGAATAAGTTTACATTTTCATGGATGCGTTCGAGGTCGATCATAGTCGTAACGGATTCGCCTACCGCAAGTGGCAATACGTTGACCATAGCGGTACCACGAGAGTTACGGGAACCTGCTTCAGGCACTTCGTACGCTTTGAGGCGATAGGTACGGCCTGTGGATGTGAAGAACAACAATGTATTATGCGTGCGAACATGCATAATTTGTGTTACATAATCGTCTTCCTTCGTTTTCATGCCGATAACGCCAGCGCCACCTTTATGTTGGTTGCGATATACGTTCGCGTTCATGCGTTTGATATAACCTTGTTTCGTCAAGGTAATAACCATTTCTTCGTCAGCGATGAGGTCTTCTACATCAAGGTCGGACGTGTCGATTGTGATTTCAGAACGACGAGGGTCGCCGTATTTCTTCTTCATATCTTCTAGTTCGTCTTTGATGATTTGACGTTGACGCGCTTCGCTAGCCAAGATAGCTTTCAAATCTTCGATCAATGCCAACAATTCCTTGTATTCTTCTTCGATTTTTTCGCGTTCCAAGCCTGTTAAACGGCGTAGACGCATGTCGAGGATGGCAACTGCTTGTTTTTCTGAAAGCCCGAATTTTTGCATCAATGCGTTACGTGCGATTTCGTCAGTTTGGGAACTGCGGATGGTAGCGATCACTTCATCGATGTGGTCGAGGGCGATCAACAAGCCTTCCAAGATGTGAGCACGCGCTTCGGCTTTGTTAAGCTCGAATTGAGTACGGCGTACGATAACATCGAGACGATGATCTAAGTAGTAACCCAATACTTCTTTCAAATTCAATACGCGAGGGTGACCATCCACGAGGGCTAGCATAATCACGCCAAACGATTCTTGCAATTGAGTATGTTTATACAATTTATTGAGGACGATGTCTGGTTGTACGTCAGCGCGCAATTCGATAACGATGCGCAAACCTTGACGGTCAGATTCGTCGCGAAGTGCTGTGATACCATCAATGACCTTATCGCGGCTCAAATTCGCAATCGTTTCGATAACGCGAGCCTTGTTAACTTGGTACGGAATCTCAGTCACTACGATTTTATGCTTGCCCTTCGCCATTTCTTCAATGGTTGCACGAGCGCGCATTTTTACGCTGCCACGACCTGTGGAGTACGCTTTTTTAATGCCTTCTCGACCCAAAATAAGCGCCCCAGTTGGGAAGTCCGGACCTTTAATTTGTGTCATCAATTCGTCCACAGTTACATCTGGATTATCGATGAGCATTTCAAGTCCATTACATACTTCGTTAAGGTTGTGCGGCGGAATATTTGTCGCCATCCCTACAGCGATACCGCTGGAACCATTGATGAGAAGATTTGGAATCTTCGCTGGCAATACAGTCGGTTCTTGCAAGCTTTCATCATAGTTCGGCATGAAATCCACAGTTTCCTTGTCGATATCAGCAAGCATTTCTTGGGTAATTTTTGCCATACGTACTTCGGTATAACGCATCGCAGCGGCACTATCGCCGTCGATGGAACCAAAGTTACCGTGGCCGTCTACCAAGAGGTAACGCGTATTGAAATCTTGCGCCAAACGTACAGTCGCATCGTAAACGGATCTATCACCATGTGGATGATATTTACCGAGAACGTCACCGACGATACGCGCGGATTTCTTGTACGGTTTATTAGGCGTCATGCCTGTTTCGTGCATCGCGTACAAAATACGACGATGTACTGGTTTCAAGCCATCACGCACATCTGGAAGAGCACGCATTACGATTACGGAC
>QWCO01000298.1_pt1 | contig 23560 bp, 24 predicted proteins | sample 1972611 | NCBI WGS metagenome assembly QWCO01 (sample SAMN09866706, study PRJNA288562) | Human oral metagenome isolate term1_saliva, whole genome shotgun sequencing... | reverse complement strand
ACACAACATTCAAAAAACAAAAACCATACTTTTGCAATGTAAAAACCCCCTTTTTGCACGCCAAAAACCATACTTTTGCAACGCAAAAACCATACTTTTGCATGGCGAATATGTAACACACAGATAACGAACACGTTGCAAATATTCCGTGAATGCATTCTGAACGGATTGCGAATGCGTGGCGAACACACGGAAATATCCACGAAACACACCGTGAAATGCGCAACGAACAATCCGCCAGGCGTAGGGGCCGATTCATCGCGCCCGTATCCTAACATTACCAAATACGCATATTCACGTCATCAAATACGTGTTTCCGTTTCACCGCACACGCATATCCACATTATCAATTACGTGTTTTTACATTACCGAATACGTGTTTTTACATCATCAAATACACATATCCATTTCATCGCAAACGTGCATTCGTTCCCCATTTCGTGGGTGTATACGTATACGCGGGCACGATAAATCGGCCCCTACGGCTGCGAACGGATTGCGATAACGTTGCGAACATTCCACAAAATGCCAACAAACAATCCGTGAAATACCCACATACACCCACGAAATGGGGTGCGAACACTCCGTTAGGCGTAGGGGCCGATTCATCGCGCCCGTATCCTGACATAAACAAAAACGTGTATTTCCATAACCAAATATACATTTCCACATTATTAAATACGTATTTCCACATCATTGAATATATACATAAATTTCATTGCAAACGTGCATTCGTCCCCCATTTTGTGGGTGTTTTCATATACGCGGGCACGATAAATCGGCCCCTACAGCTGCTAACAACCTGCCATTTCGCTGCAAACGGATTGCCATAACATTCTAAACAAATTGCAAACACACAACCAACAACCTGCAAAAAACACAAAAAACACAAAAAACAACCTAAACATAACGCTCGTACACGCCTATTACAAAACCATATTTATATAAATTACATAATTTATCTACATATATTTGCATATCTAAAAGAAATATAATAACTTTACAGCGAATTAGCGCCTAATGCGCTTTTAACAAATTCAGTCCAAGCAATTGGAGAGAAATAGCCCAACAGAAAGTGTGTTTTGCCACAACACAAACTTTTTTCTACAACTCAATTCAGCTATAGATAGTAGGACTATTTAGCACTCCCTATTTAGCGAATAGAACCCAAAAAAGATGTGAAACCAAAAAGATTGTAAATTAAAACAACGATGAAGAAGTATTTAAAACCACGTATCGAGGTTACAACAGTTAGCACAGAATGCCAATTGTTAGCAGGTTCTGGTGTAACAATAAGTAACCAAAATTTCGAAATACAACCGGGACAAACACTCGGTAGCCCGGCAAAAGAGTTTGCACCACGCGACTTTAAAGATGCAGAAATAATGGAATTGTAAAAATAAACCAGTCTGCTGCACCTATGAATATGAACGGTTTGTTGCGAAAACTAACGAAAGCCGATTTCGAAAAGGGCATTTTCTTCCCTATGGCAGGTACGTGTCAGAGTGCTATGCACTTAGATAAACCAGGCAGTTGGGGTGCATATTGGCTATCAGATGCCAGTACAAGCAATGAAAATCAGGCTGCAGCGTTTACATTCCAGGTAACTACCATCAACGAAGTAATGCCCGGTTACACCAAGAGCGCCATAAATGCAAAACGTACTATGTACAGCATTCGCCCTGTTTACATGGGCAATTAGTTTGCAAGTTGGTGGAATTTAACATAAGCACCTAACTTTCTTGGGGCACGCCACACGCCAAATTGTGGCACAGTTTCCCAAGTATCTTCTTATAAAATGCGTTGTGGAGAAGTGTAGAAATACGAAAGTGTTCTGCGCTTCTCCTATTTTTATGTCCCACAAACACCGCATTATAACGCACATATATTGTACAATTAGCAGTCCGTTAGCAGCCATAGGGTATGTTTCATTGCACATTTCGTGGGTGTTCGCCACGTTATTGCAAACCGTTAGCAGCATTATCGCAAACCGTTAGCAACCATTTCACGGAATATTCGTAACACATTAACAACGTGTTTGTTATACTAACGAAAAACAAAAAGGGGGTTTTTGGCGTGTAAAAACCCACTTCTTGCAACGCAAAAACCCCCTTTTTGCACGCTAAAAACCATACTTTTGCAACGTAACAACTATACTTTTGCAACGCAATAGCCAATAGATGGCAATATAAGTTAAATAAAGTTATAAAGCGAAATAATTTCCATTGGAAATTTGTAAGGTACAAATAAAATGCCTAACTTTGCATTAGTTTCCAATGGAAACATATAGAATGTATAATAAAACAGCGTCCACTACAACAGAAACGGCGCAAAAAGCCACAACAAAATAGCAGACGTTAGTGTATAGTGAAAAGGATAATAAAAGAGAGCAAAACGACAAATGTGGAACGAAATCGGTAAAAAAACAATGAAAAAAAATATTTTCGTGCTCGCAGTAGCCGCAGTCTTCACGCTTGGAAGCTGCAATACAACAGCAAAAAACAAAGTAGACAACAACAAAACAAACACGGTTAAAACAAAGAAAGGAACAAATATGAAGGTAATAGAAATGAACGAAGCAATGTTCAGAGAGAAGATAATGGACTACAAAAACGCAGGCGACACATGGAAATTTAAAGGCGACAAACCTGCAATAGTAGACTTTTATGCCACTTGGTGCGGTCCGTGCAAAGCCACAGCACCCATTCTTGAAGAGATAGCACAGGAGTATGACGGCAAAATAGACGTATATAAGATAGACGTAGACAAGAGCGAAGAACTCTCAGCACTATTCAACATACGCTCAATACCATCGCTTTTGTTTATTCCAAAAACCGGAAAACCAACCATGTCGGTAGGTGCTCACCCCAAAAACGAACTGGAACAGATGATTAAAGAAACGCTTTTAAAATAAGCCAAACATAGCAAAAGCGTATGGATAACAACTGCATTCACAAAGTGCACAGCATCTTTCGGGCAGTAATAGAATTTGAACGAGCATTAGAAAACACATTCAACATAAACATAAACGAACTTATGTTGCTGTGCATGCTCGCTAATAAAGAGACCCTTCTCGCTGGCGAAATAGCCAGTGAGATGGGTCTTACACGTTCCAACGCATCGAAAGTGATAGCCGCTCTCGAACGAAAAGGATACCTGGAACGCCACACTTGCAAACACGATAGCCGGTGCCAACGATGCCGAATTACCGAAAGCGGACTACAACAAATGGAACACATAAACTGCAAAACGTTTCCTGCACCACCCAATCTTGCCGCTTTCCTAACACAAAAATAGCAACACAGCAGTGGCAAAACACTGTGGAGAAAACAGAACAATATACCCCCAAAAACACAAAACAAACGTTTATAAAATACAAAATATATAGTATTGAATATGGAAAAACTACACAATATTTCCAAAAAAGTAGTAATTTGTTCGCTTTTATATCCTTATTAGTAAGTAAAACAGAAAATTTTAACTGTTTTTTGTTTGGTATTTCCACAACAATTATATACCTTTGCAATGAGAATTTAAATGCAATAGTAAATTATGTACATAGATCCAGCCTATAAAAAGCTGCTCGATTGTGGTATACGCCCATCGCTTCAGCGCATAGAGATTATGCGTTATTTGATGGAACATCATACCCACCCAACAATCGACGATATATTTGTAGAACTCAAAAAACGCATCCCAACAGTGAGTCGCACCACCATCTACAATACATTAAGAATGTTTTCGGAGAAGGGCGGAGCACTTATGATAACCATAGACGAACACCATGTGTGCTACGATGGTACCACAACGCCGCACGCTCACTTCTCTTGTAAAGAGTGCGGACGTGTGTTTGATATGCCCGATACACAACCGCCAATGCCCCAAAGTAGTGCAATTGAAGGCTTTACAATAGACGATGCCCAGCTGTACTATAAGGGAATATGTGCCGACTGCCTACGAAAAAAGGCGAAAAAAATGTCGTAAAACAAGGCGGAAGTGCCTAAAATAAGAAATAATGATGTTTAAATTAAAGAATAGTAATGTTTAAATAGTAAGGCAACTAAGCCCTCGTGAGATGGTAAAGCTGCCACAAAAAGAAAATTTGGGATACCTTGATAGAAAGGTATAATGGTTTAGTGAAAAAGGCGAAAATAGCTTGCGAAAGAGTAAAAACGCCTTGACGTTTTAGATTTATACTACCTTAAGCGTAAGGTTTCATTGGTTTAGCAAATGGCTAAAATACCTTGCGAGAGGTGCATACGCCAGTTAGATGAAAATGAGAATAACAAAGATGAAGGATAGGAGTGCCTAAATGAGAATGGGACGAAACGTGTTCCATAACATTAAAGCGAGAGAACACACTAATAAAAGGCAGGCATTGGAGATCTCAGAAAGACGCTTCTATAATTAAACCAACCTTCAACCGACTAACTTCTACAAACATTTCGCCCCATTGCTTGCCTTTATATAAATATATAAACTGCGACAAAAAAGTGAAAAGTTATGTTAAACGAGCGTCGAAACTAAGTGTTTCTGCTCACAACATAGAGTTTTTTACTTTCTTGTCGCAGTTTGCTTGTTATGCCTTTCCATACTTTTCTCCGACTTGTTGCCACACCGTTGCAATGCGTTTCCATACTTTTATTCGGCTTGTTGCCACACCGTTGCAATGCGTTTCTATACATATTCCCCATTTGTTGCCACACCGTTGCAATGCGTTTCTGTACATATTCCCTATTTGTTGCCACACCGTTATAATGCGTTTCCATACATATTCCCCATTTGTTGCCACACCGTTGCAATGCGTTTCTGTACATATTCCCCATTTGTTGCCACACCGTTGCAATGCATTTCTGTACATATTCCCCATTTGTTGCCACACTGTTGCAATGCGTTTCCATATATATTCCCTATTTGTTGCCACACCGTTGCAATGCGTTTCTGTACATATTCCCCATTTGTTGCCACACCGTTGCAATGCGTTTCCATACATATTCCCTATTTGTTGCCACTACTTTGCAATGCGTTGGCTGCCAAATGGTTATGCAAAAAGGCTAAAAGTGCAATGCGATGCCCACAGTTTGGTTTTACCAAAATATAGCAACCAATAAACAGAACACATACTACACGAAAACCGTTGCTACACTATGCAAATGCCATAAATATACGCCCAAAACACAAAAAAGAGGCAAGCAACTTCCGTTTTGGTAATTGCCTGCCTCCCAATGTGTCGTTTTTTTCGTGTGTACATTCCCTTCCTGTCGCACAAAACCTACAAACTTGTCGAAGCGTTCTTCCTTTCTTGTCGGCTCTAACCTACTATTTTGTCGGTTATTATGTGCCAAAAGACCTTGTATTTCAGTTGTTTACACAGTGCTATATAATCATTATAACTGATTAGAAAACGATATTCTAAGTTGTTTGATGAGTGTTTTTGCAATGTGTTTTCTATTGATTTTTGCGCAACACAGATAGCATTCGTCCGCTCTATGCGTATTTTTTGCTTATCTGCACGACCCCATTCCCAGCGTGGTTGCTATGGCTGTGAGCACTGAAAGAACTAACTGTACAATGAATTTCCATTTGTCTTTGTTCATAATTTTACGGTTTTAAACGGTTAATAAAAAGATTTTTGTGTGTTTTTGGAACTACCAAAGAAACCACGCAGCACTGTTTTTGCATTGTTTGCAACTGTTTTTAGCAAGCAGTGCACATTGGTTTCTCTGGTTTTTAGTGCCATTATTGGCAGACCCTAAGCCCCTTAAGGTTAGCAAAGTTTGGCAACATTGGCTACTTATGGGTGCGATTGTCCGCCACTGGGATTAGTTCCTCCTCCGGTGGTTTCGCCTTCTTTCTTTTTCGTTCGGCTACCTTTGTAGGCGGTAAGTTCCTCTACTTGCACACCAGTAACAAAGCTTTTAAAGCGCGAATTGTCCACTCCCACGCGTGTATACGGTTGAAACAGCACGCGAGTTTTCTTTATATTCTTTGCAGGAATAAAGTCTTTGCGTTCCTTTTCGCCCTTTGAACTGATGGAAAGCTTAAAAGTTCCGAAGTTGTCGAGCTTTATTCGCATTCCGTTTTGCAGGTTATGCGTCATCTCTACTACCAAAGCGCTGAGCACAGCAAGTATGTCCGACTCTGTAACTGTGCATCGTTCGCTAATGCGAGCTGCCAATTGGCGAGTGTCTAAGGTGCCCATATAGGCTACACGGGCATACCAATAATTGTTGTACTTGTGCTTTGCAGTGTGTAATTGGTACATTTTGTACTTTAATGCCATAATTTTTTAAGAATTAAAAGGTTAATAAAAATTTAAAAATAAAACTGATATTCATAGGCAGACTACCCACCTACGTTTTGCGTTATATATAATAAGGTGTATCGGCATAACATATTTAGCAAGCAAATTTGTTCCTAATTTGTCGCCGAAAGTCCTATTTTTGTCGTTTATATCCCACGTGAATCCATCGCTTTTGCTTAGCTCCGAGCGGTTCTAACAATAGTTGTTGCACCGCCGAATGCTGTTCCAGAATGTTGCCATAGCGCATTGCTGTTTCGGTGTTAGGCACAAAAATGTCGGCAGCTTCGCCCTTTAGGTGTTGCGAGTTCCACACTCCGCCCACTGCTTTGTTTAGTTTTTTGCACCTGTATCCACTTGTTATAATCACCCGCCCCACCCTTTGCCGTAGTGGTTCGAGCACTTCTGTGCACAGTGCTCTTAGGTTTTCAACCACCTCTTCGGTGCTAATGCCTTCGTCGGGATAGGCATCGGGGGTGTTGTTTATGCCCAACCTAATGGCAGTTCCCGATCTAAAGAACTCGCCAACTGTGAAGTGGGGCGATAAATAGTCGTCTAATGTTAATTTCATATTTTTGTCTCGTTATATGTTTTTATAGTTTTGTTTTTATGCTTTTACGTTTTTGGCTAACTATATATATAAATATGTTGTAGCGTTTTTGTAGCATTTGGTTGTTAGAAAACCGTTTGTTGTTTTACATTTGCAAAGGTACAACATAGCGAAAGGCATATCAAGTTTCTTATGGGTAGTATTGTGGGTAGTATTTAGGCAGTTTCCAGATAGCCCATAAACAGGGCATTGCAGGCACACAAAATAGTTTTAGCAAAGCAGAAATAGCGTGTTTGTTGTGCCAAAATGTGTGCATTGCATTTGGCAAGTATGGTAGGTGCGCCACCATACGAATATTGTTGCGTTTTAAAAGTATGGTTTTTGTAGTGCAAAAAGGGGGTTTTTAGCGTGCAAAAAGGGGGTTTTTATGTTGCAAAAACCCCCTTTTTGTTTTCTGAATACGTAACAGCCACAGAACAAACAAGTTACACCCAGTTTTCTATGACGCATTGCATATTCACAAAATGGGTGGCGAACATTCCGTGAAATACCCACAAAACATTCCGTTAGGCGTAGGGGCCGATTCATCGCGCCCGTATCCTTGCATAACCAAATATGCATATCCCCATTACCAAATACGCATTTCCCTGCCCCATTACGTGGGGGTTTACGTATATGCGGGCACGATAAATCGGTCCCCTACGGCTGCTGACGGATTGCCAATAATACAACGAACACACTGCGAAACGCCTTATTTTGCCCACGTATACACAAAAAAAACTCCTAAAACCTTTGGGTAAAAAAGGTTTTAGGAGATATTTCAAGACTAAAACAGCCTACAGATTAAGGCTCTTTTTTATAGCTTCTATCTTTTCGTAGGCACGTGCACGACAAGCTTTAAAGTCGGCTGCGGTTTGCATCTTGTCCTTTACTTCTATGTAGAACTTAATTTTAGGTTCTGTTCCCGATGGGCGAACGCTCACCTTTGTGCCGTCTGTGCAGAACCATTGTAGCACGTTGCTGCTTTCGGGCATTGTTATTTTTGTTTTCGTTCCTGTGGCATCGGTTGCTTCAAGAGCCTCGTAGTCTTTCCACAAACACACGGTGCTGCCTCCCAAATTGGTAGGTGGTGTGGTGCGGAAGTTACGCATCATCTGCTGAATTTCGTCAGCTCCGCTCTTGCCCGGGCGTTCTACGTTCACCGTATGTTCCTCGCTGAAGCCATATTCAAGGTATATATCCATTAGCAAATCGTAGAGAGTTTTGCCTTTATCCTTAGCATACGCGCATATTTCTGCCAACAACGAACATGCACTAACGGCATCTTTGTCGCGCACAAAGTCTTCTGCAAGGAATCCATAGCTCTCTTCTCCGCCACCAATATAGTTTTTTTGTCCTTCGGTAAGTGCTATTTCGTGTGCTATCCACTTAAATCCGGTGTAGCAATCGCGCATTTCTATGTGTTGTTTTTTGGCAATTTGTGCAATTACTTCGGTGGTTACAATGGTTTTAACAATATAGTCTTTAGGTGTCATTTTGCCTAAAGCCTGTCTGTTTGTTATGATATACCATAGGAAAATAAGGCAGGTTTGGTTTCCATTTATTAGAATCCATTCGCCGTTACTATCTTTACAAGCCATACCAACACGGTCGGCGTCGGGGTCGGAAGCCATCAAAATATCGGCATCTAATGCCTTTGCGTCTCTCAAGCCCAATGTTAATGCTTCGGCAATTTCTGGATTTGGACGGTCTACTGTGGGGAAGTTTCCATCTTTTACCATTTGTTCCTTTACGCAATGCACGTTTGTGAATCCCCATTCTTGTAGCGAACGTGGTATAATAACTCGTCCGGCGCCGTGCAAAGGTGTGTAAACTATGCATAGATTGTGCTGCCGTTTAATTACATCGGGGTCTATACAAACTGTTTTTACCATGTTTAGGTATGCCTTATCTACGTCTTCTCCAATTATTTCAATAAGGTTTTTGTTGCCCTTAAACTGCACATCTTCTATCTTAACTTGGTTCACCTGGTTGATAATTCCCTTATCGTGAGGAGCCAAAACCTGTGCGCCATCGTCCCAATATGCTTTGTATCCGTTGTATTCGCGTGGGTTGTGGCTTGCCGTAATGTTCACTCCGCCCTGCGCTTTAAAGTGTCTTATGGCGAAAGAACACTCTGGTGTGGGTCGCAAATCGTCGAAAAGATAAACCTTTATGCCGTTTGCCGAGAAGATGTTGGCTACTGTTTCGGCAAACAAACGAGAGTTGTTGCGACAGTCGTGGCACACTACTACCGATATTTGTTGCATGTTTTTGAAGCACATTTTTAGGTAGTTGGCAAAGCCTTGTGTAGCCATTCCAACGGTGTAGATGTTCATTCGGTTTGTGCCTGCGCCCATAATGCCACGCAAACCGCCTGTTCCAAACTCAAGATCTTTATAAAACGACTCTATAAGAGCATCTTTGTTGTCGCTGTTTAGCATGTTTTCAACTGCCTTTCGTGTATCTTCGTCGAAAGCAGGAGCAAGCCATTGTTGTGCCTTTTGCTCGCATTGGGCAATAAGTTCTTTGTTCTGCATAGTTACCTGATAGTTTTATTGAGGGGTGTTTTTACGTCCCTCGGACGTTATTACTATATAGTTTTGTTGCCCCCACCCCATTTTACATTTGCACAGAGGGGTGTGCTGAAGGGCATTAAACAGTGCAAATATACAGAAATAAATAGAATATATACCTTAAATATAGGATTATTTTTGTATTTTTGTGTCCGATTTTCAAAATTAAAACTAACATACAACAGAATGGAAATATATTTTCAAGGTGTAATTTTGGCGGTTTGCACCTTTTTTATAATAGGATTGCTACACCCCGTAGTAGTGAAATGGGAATTTTATTTTGGCACAAAAGGCTGGTGGCTATGGCTTGTGGGAGGCATAGTTTGCTGCGTTTCGGCTCTGTTTGTGGCAGATATATTCTGGTCGGCACTACTTGGCGTAACGGGAGCATCGCTTCTTTGGGGCATAGGAGAACTGTTTGAACAAGTGAAAAGGGTAGAAAAAGGGTGGTTCCCAATGAACCCTAAACGCAAAAACGCCTACAAAAAATAGCAAATGAAAGCCACTTTAATATTGGTGGGACGTACTAACAACGAACTGTTTGCACACGCAATAGCCGACTATGTGGGACGCATTGGACACTACATTCCATTTAAAATAGTTACCATTCCCGAACTAAAAAACACTAAAAAACTGTCTGAAGCACAACAAAAAATACGCGAGGGCGAAACAATTCTACGCGAAATACAAACAGCCGACACGGTTGTGCTGCTAGATGAGCACGGAAAAGAGTTTCGGTCGATAGACTATGCCGCATGGTTACAAAAGAAACAGAACACAGCAAAGCATCTTGTGTTTGTTATTGGTGGCGCATACGGCTTTTCGGAAGCTGTGTATAGCAGGGCAAACGAAAAGATTTCGCTTTCTAAAATGACATTCTCGCACCAGATGGTACGCCTTATTTTCGTTGAACAACTATACCGCGCATGCAGCATTATACGGGGCGAACCGTATCACCACGAATAGTTTGGCAATCCGTTTGCAACATTATCGCAATCCGTTAGCAACATTTTGGCAAACCGTTAGCAGCCGTAGGGGTCCGATTTTTCGTGCCCGCATATACGAAAACACCCACATAATGACAAACGGAAATGTGCGTGTGGTGAAATAAATGCACAGATTCGGTAACAGAAAAACACAAATTCGAGAACGAATATACACAAATTTGACAACGAAAAAATGCGTGTGCGATGAATCGAATACACGTATTTGATGACGTGAATATACATATTTGATAATGCAAGGATACGGGCACGATAAATCGAATACACGTATTTAATAATGTGGAAATGCGTTTTGGGTTATGGAAATACACATTTTTGGTTATGCAAAAATACGGGCACGATGAATCGGTCCCCTACGCCTGACGGAATGTTCACAACCAATTCACGGAATGTTTGTTGCGGTATTCCAATTCGTTCGACACATTATTATAATATATGCAACACATCATCGTAACTCGTCCGCAACTCGTTTATTTCGTGATGGTTACGCATTCTGAAAACAAAAACCCCCTTTTTGCACTTCAAAAACCATACTTTTGTATACCAAAAACCCCCTTTTTGCACGCCAAAAAGGGGGTTTTTGCTCTGTAAAAAAGGCGGGGCTGCACAACAAAAATGAACAACCAGAAAAGCCACTACCCGTAGCAACTATGCCAAACACGCACACCCCACCCCACAACAACACTACACATAGCGCACACGCCTACGCTTAATGTCTAAACGCATAGGGTGCAATATGCCCTGCTCGCTATACAACAACATGTAACGCTCCACTATAGGACGCACACGAATGTTCTTTCTACGACGCAACTTGTCTAAAACACTCGAAGGATTATCGGGCGGAACAACATTCAACACAGCACAAATGCAACGCACAATAGTGCAAAAACTCATTGGAATGCCATGCGAATCGAGCAGCAAACCCGTCTCCCACACAAGATGAGACAACTCCACTAAATCGGTTTTAGTACTCGTCCACCGTAAACCCTCCACATAATCGTGGTTCAATAACTCCGAAAAATCGGCAGCTACCATTGCTTTCATCTTCAATTCATCATCGCCAGACCAGCGATTGTTGCCCAAATGGGTCTTCGAAACTACTTTCATAATAATTAAAAAAAAGTTTAACGGCATAGGAAATGTTAATAAACACAAAACCTAAAATTGCCAAATAATAAAATTAAGGTTAATAAACCCGTCATGCACAAACCACTATGGAGTAGCCAAAGGGCAGACACAACTAATTAATAATCACGCTTCTACAGATCGTTAGCCATATTTCGACCCGTTTCCGGTGCAAATATACAACCACCATTGTGCAGTATATGTTCAACGTAAAAAATATTTTTTGTTAAACTTTCATAACCATTTCGGTTCGCGAAATAAACTCTTCTATATTTCCAAAAATACGATATAAAAAAGTAAGAAAGTAATTTGCAGATTATAAAAAAAATAGTACCTTTGTGTAAAATAAGGGAAGCGGACAGAAAAAACGCACCCCACACACACCTAATTAGGTGATAATAACAATTTATAAAAACCATTATTATGAAAGTTATAAACACAAACAAAGCACCAAAAGCCATTGGACCATACAGCCAAGCTATAGAAGCTAACGGACTGGTTATTACTTCTGGACAACTACCAATAGACCCTGCAACAGGCGAATTTGCACCCGGAGGCATCAAAGAACAAACCAGACAATCGCTAACAAACGCAAAAGCTATTCTGGAAGAAGCAGGAATAAGTATGGCAAACGTTATGAAAACCACCGTATTCCTATCGGATATGAACAACTTTGCTGCCATGAACGAAGTGTATGCAGAGTTCTTTAGCGAACCATTCCCCGCTCGCTCGGCAATAGCAGTAAAGACTTTGCCAAAGAACGCACTGGTTGAAGTGGAGTGTATTGCAGCAAAATAAGATACAAAACTAATTCATTTCATACTATTTTTGGTGGCCTAAACTCTTTTATACACATAGAAGGTTTAGGCTTTTTGCTTGCAAACAAATTGCGAATACGTGGCGAACGGATTGCAACAATGTGGCGACATTCGGCGAATACGTGGCGAACATTCGGCGAATACGTGGCGAACGAATTGCAACAATGCAACATTCAAAAAACAAAAACCATACTTTTGTAACTCAAAAACCCCCTTTTTGCACGTCAAAAACCATACTTTTGCACGTCAAAAACCATACTTTTGTAATGCGAATATGTAACATACAGAAAACGAACACGTTGCGAACATTCCGTGAATGTATTCTGAACGGATTGCAAATGCGTGGCGAACACCCCGAAATGGATTGCAAAACATTCCGCAATATACCCACGTGCACCCACGAAATTGGCTGCGAACGGATTGCGGATGCGCTGCGAACCGATTGCCAAACATTGCTGACGGTCTGCCAAAACGCTGCAAAACACGCTGCATCATTCGGCACTCCGCACAACAATGCACCAACATACAAACATAAAAAAACGTATAAAATTTACAACAGAATATGAAAAAAACAACACTAATGGTAAACATTTTCATCACCATTTTCCTACTCTTATTTGCGCTAAAACCCCTTTTACAATCGAGCAACCTATATTGGTGCGCCATATACATACTGTTTGGTGTGGGGTTCATCGCCCAAACTTCAACCATAATAAACGGATTTAGAAGAAAATTATTCCCACAAAAACAAATCAAAATATTAAACACCACATTGTATATTATGCCATTTATATCCGCATTAGGAATATTTATAAGTTTTAAATACGACCATTCTTTCTTAACTTTCTGGATATTTATGCTAATTCTAAATGCACTTCATATAGCTGTCCGACTCTTTCTAAAACCCAAAAATCGTTCCTAACATTCCACAAAACACCCACACCCACCCACGAAATTGGGTGCGAATACCCCGCCAGGCGTAGGGGACCGATTCATCGCGCCCGTATCCTGACATAACCAAATACACACATTCATTTCACCGCACACACATTTTCCCTCCCCATTTCGTGGGTGTTTACGTATATGCGGGCACGATAAATCGGACCCCTACAGCTGCTGACGGCCTGCCAATTACGTGGCGAACACTCCGCAAACACTCAACGTCCACCCACGAAATGCCTCACGAAACACCCCGCCAGGCGTAGGGGCCGATTCATCGCGCCCGTATCCTAACATAAACAAAAATGCATATTCCCATTACTAAATACGCATTTCCACATAACCAAATCCGCATTTCCCCCTCCATTTCGTGTGTGTTTACGTATATGCGGGCACGATAAATCGGCCCCTACAGCTGCGAACGGCCTGCCAATTACATGGCGAACACCCCGCAAATAACCACGTCCACCCACGAAAAACCATACTTTTGCACCGCAAATACCCACTTTTCGCACTACAAAAACCATACTTTCGCACTACAAATACCCACTTTTCGCAACGCAAAAACCTATCTGCGACAAATTGGGAGGGTCGCAAAAACGTTTTGTTAAAATCATCATTGTAGCTGAAACGAATATCTCCCATACTCCAAACAAAACTCTATCGTCTCTCTTAGAATATCATTTTCTTAATCATTATAATAGATTATATAGGGTACGGATAACTATCTGACATTCAATTTATAACGATTTCTACATACGACAAATATGGAACTTATCTGCGACAGATTAGTAATTTGAATGCGACAAATACGTAATTTGTCTACGACAAATAGGTAACTCGCCACCATTTCGGCACGACAAAATGGGAGAATAGGGGCGACAGAATGGGAATTTTTCACTTTTTTGACGCCGAAAACATATCCCAAATGCGCCAAAAACACCACTTTCTGTTTCTAAACACTACTCCCCCACCCTACCAAAATTTGTTTTTTATGGTGCTGAATGCCATTACTGTTTTTACATTTACATACTTGTAAATGCTTGATAACGTGCTGAATACACATTCTTAAATATTCCTTACGACACAATGGGAGCAATATTTATATGCCTAAAAAATACCTTTCAGCGACACTTTGGGAAACTATATGCACCCATTTCTCACATCGTTGTTGAATATTCGCAATATTCATGCACAACAAAGCTGCCACCTTCGCTGAATATTCTCCATATTCAGGCACAACAAATCGTCCCCCATGCCTGCCAACAAACTGTCTGTCAGCTGCCAACAATCTACACTATTGCCATTAAAGCTCCACAATTCTGCAACGCACACTTCACTATTCTACACCACACATTCCACAATTCTGCAACGCACAAACCGCCAGACGTATGGGCAGATTCATCGTGCTCGCCTCTCTTCCGTTAATGTTTCGTGGCTGAATATTCATCTCCTCTGCCTCCATTAATATCACTTTCGTGGGCGTATATATATACGCAGGCACGGCAAATCTGCCCATACAGCTGCTAACAGCCTGCTATTCAGATGCTAACAAACAACCATTACACTGCTAACAACCTGGTGCGTACCATACAAAACTCTATCCGTAGCCCCTGCAAACATATTGCTACATTCTCTGTTTGCGTGCATTCGGAAGTCTTCCTAACCGGGCAACGCCACCCATTTTTTACCCCCCTAACACCCCATACACCGACTTTCGATTTGCGTTCGGTTTTCTCTCCCAATTTGTCGCACCACTTTCGCAAAAGCATACTTCCTTTTTTGTCGCACAATGGCTATACCTCTGTTTTTTGATACCCTACTATTTTGTCGCACTTTTCTATACCTTTCCTCCTCGATGTTGCCTAAATTCTGCTGCCCATACCACAGAACTGCTGCAAAATAGCCCATTTTTCGAACGACAAATTAGGAACAAATATTGTTCAAAATACACCCCATAAACTATATATAAATATCTAATGTACAGCAAAATAAATATATACAACTACAGGAACACTTAAACAATTAACCAAACTTTTCACTTTTTTGTCGCCATTCGCCTTTAATTCATCTCTTATCTGCTATGTGTATCAGTACTTTATGCACCTTTTTACACCTCAAAAAACTATATTCCCATTTTGTCGTACATAGTTTTTACAGCATATTTCCTCCCTTTTTGTCGCCCAAAACTACCCCTTTTGTTTTGCAACAAGAATTCTGTTGCTGCGCCATTCCCATTTTCCTGCTTTTTTTCTACGCCTCCCCCACCCTTTTCGTTCCATTGTTTTTTGCGTTCGTTTCTATTTTTTTCTAAAATAGACTTACGTTTTCTGCTTCAAAATATCTTCCGTTTTTGTCGCCAAAACTTTTGGGTTTTCTAAACGCTATACCGTTTGCAGTGTTTCGGTTCTTGCCAATTTAAAAATGTAAAACCCTATTTTTGTCCATCAAAACCCCCTTTTTGCACGCCAAAAACCATACTTTTGCACGCCAAAAACCATACTTTTGCACGCCAAAAACCATACTTTTATACGCTAAAAACCACCCTTTTGTTCCGTGAGAATGTAACATACAGATAACCAACACGTTGCAAACATTTTACGAATGTATATCAAACAGATTGCGAACACGTTGCGAACATTTAGTGAATGTTCCCTTAACAGCTACGAAATGGGGTGCGAAACACTCCGCAATTCCCCACGTCTACCACGAAATTGGTTGCGAACACCCCGTCAGGCGTAGGGGACCGATTCATCGTGCCCGTATCCTAACATAACCAAAAAAGCATATTCGCATTACCAAATACGTGTATATTCGTTATCAAATATGCATATCCACATTATCAATTACGTGTTTTCATCTCACCACGCACACATCTTTGCATTACCATACCAATATATTCGTTTTTTGTTATCTATAATATTGAATATAAAACACCCCAATACAGCATATATATACACGTAAACTGCATAAACTGTTTCTTAGGCTATTTTCTCATAAAAATACAAAATCGTGCCTTACACTCCACCTTATATATATGTATGCACCCTAATTTCGTTCTCACGTCTGGTAGAAATTGTGTTCCAATTATTCTCCCTATTCCCAGCGTAGAACCCCGATTTATTTCACCTCTTTACCGTTTTCATACACAAAATGGAGGAAAAAAAACACGTGCACACCGAATTTTCACTCCCCGAAACTGTACCAAACTATGCATGGACAGAATAATTTGCTCTCACGCCTCCCACTCCATTCGCACCCCATTTGTAGAAATCACGTTGCATTCTCTTAGAGTTTGCACCCTCTCTCATAGAAATCACATTGCATTCTCTTAGAATTTGCCCCACCCTCTCATAGAAATCACATTGCATTCTCTTAGAATTTTCACCACCCTCTCATAGAAATCACGTTGCATTCTCTTAGAATTTGCACCACCTATTCGTAGAAATCACGTTGCATTCTCTTAGAATATCCTCCATCATTCGTAGAAATCACGTTGCATTCTCTTAGAATTTGCACCCTCTATTCGTAGAAATTATGTTATGCACTCGTATAATTTGTATCATTCAATTGTATATTGTTGCCACTATTTTCGTGCAATTGCGTTGCTACCGAATATAATTTTATTGCCCATTCTCTCGCTTTTCATTCTCTGCTGAATATATTTTTCCGTTCAAATATCCATTTCCTAACCATAGCAAATACCCTACCCCACTCATAAAAATACCTTCTAATGCATCTATTTTTCCCATTCTGTTCTGTGCGCAACCACTAAAAACAACCACATAAAACCCTAAAAATATGAATAATAAGATATCTTTGTTTGTATAAAAATAAATCTAAACCAATATAAATATATAAAAACAAAGAAACAAAAAGATAGATTTAGGCAAGCGAATAAAAATATATTACAATACTATATCTATTATATTGAAAATATAAATATATAAAAACAAAGAAACAAAGATATTGTAATATAAAATAAGATTTCTATTTTTGTAGAGCAATTTATAAAAAATTAAAAACGTTTTGCTATTTAAATGTTTTGTAGTACATTTGTATTTATGTGAAGATTTTTAAGGTTATGTTTTTATATAAATATATCTTTGATTTTCTAAACATATACATTTGTGCTACATTTATAGCGATAATGGCAGATTGAAAGTTGTGTAAAACGTTGATATATACTATATAATTCAAATATATAAAAATATAAATGCGTTTCAATAACTATCTCTTCGCTTGGCGGTGCAGTGCTAATTGCGTTCTTTGAATAGTTGTTTTAATATATTATTACGTGCTTCTGTAAATATATAAATATACCTTTAAATCTTTGTTTGGTTGCTTATAATTGAATTATAGGTATACCTTTTAATATATTTATACGGCATAATGTAAATACAAATATAGTGTAAAACATAATTAAATAGATGTTTATGTACTTATAAAGGTAAAGAGTTGATAATATTTAAAGGTACTAATGTAAATACAAATATAGTGTAAAACATAATTAAGCAAATGTTTATGTACTTATAAAGGTAAAGAACTGGTAATATTTAAAAGTACTAATGTAAAGAAGTAAAACTATAAATATATAAAAATATGAAAGTAAATGTGTTTGAAGTAACGTCTCGTCGCGTTGCAATATTGGGTTGGTCGGTGAGCTTATGTGTGGTTTTCATGTTGTTGCAACTATCTGAAAAGTATGGGCAGCATATTGATGAGCTTACGGCAGATGGGTTTAGCGTTGCCGATACGGCATCTAAGGTTACGCCATTGTTATGGCTTTGTGGGCTGTTGGTGCCTTTTTGTTCGCTGTTGGCGTGGGAACAGCTTCGCCATGCCTTACTAAAAGCCAACCATTACTGGTTGCAGCTTATGCAGATAGTGGTGATGGTGCTTACCTTTTTGGGGGTTGTGGTGGCTGTTATCCCTTCGGATACGGCTCAAATGGTGCATGGCACGTCGCTGTTGGGTGGTTTTGCCAAATTTCAGTTGGCATTTCCATTCTACAATAATATGGCTATTGGCATTGTTAATTTGTGTTTAGGTGTTGGCATTGCCCGGTTGTTTGGCGGCAGGGTGCGCCTTTACGGTATTGGTTTGGCAGTTTTGCCAGTGCTATCTATGTTGGTTGGCGAGTTTTACACCTATTTATATACGAGCGTGGGTGGACTTACGTTGCAAGCGTTAGATACTTATCGCATTACAATGTTGGTTGTTCAGTTTGTGCTTCAGCTGGTTTTGTGGGTGTTAATGTATAGGGCTTTCGCTTCAACCGACGATTAGTTGGAGTGGGGGAGTGTGGCTTTTGTTGCTGCGCGCCCTACTATCTGTTAGGTAAAAGGTATGCTTTTGAGTGCGGAAGGTATATATACAAACATACAATAATACCTTTTAAGGTAAATAAAAAGATAGTTATAAGTGTATAAATGTAAATATATAAAATATTGAACAATACGACTTTACAGACTGTTTAAATACAAATAGATGTGTAAAAGTAAATATATAAAAATGTAAACTGTTGGATTTTGCCTTGCTTTTATAGCGAAATGGCAGCCCGAAAGTAAATATATAAAAACATAAAATGTTGGTATTCGCCTTGCTTTTATAGCGAAATGGCAGCCTGAAAGTAAATATATAAAAACATAAACCGTTGGATTTTGCCTTGCTTTTATAGTGAACTGGCAGCCCGAAAGTAAATATATAAAAATGTAAACCGTTGGATTTTGCCTTGCTTTTATGGCGAAATGGCGACCCGAAAATAGAAATATACAAATATGAAAAAGCTTATAATAGACCATTTCAGTCTGCGTTCTAACGAGCTAAAAGTGCTTAAGGTGTTAGAAATAGTGTATGTTTTTTGCACCGTTGCTCTTTTTCTGGTTATGGTAAACCAGTGTGGTGAGACGCTTACAGAGGGTAGCGTGTCGGTTTCTGATGTAGTTTCCATCACCGCCGAAGGGTTAATTTTGTTTTGCGAAGTGGCATTTTTAGCCATTTTGCAGCGTGGTTTAAATGGGGTAGGGCACCAAAAGTCCCTTATTAGGTGTGCCAACGTGCTCACTACAGTCATGGGGTTAGGTGTTGTTTATGCCATTTTGGGCAAATTTTCGTTGCTTTATTATGGCACCGAAGACCTTCCCGACTTACTCGATTGGACGGCGTTTCTTTCCCATTTGTTCTACCTTGTGTTTGCGTTCGGTGTGTTTGCGTGGGGTTATTTCCACGCTTCCAGCAAGTTGTGCACCTATCTTCGCTATGCGCTACTTGCGGCATTGTTAGCGTTTATCTTTCTTGTTGCATCTACATGGCTGGTTTTGCTCAACTTTCCAAGTCTGTTTACAGCCATCACGCTCACAATTTCGATTGCGTTTCAAACCGGTTGTTTCTTGCTTTTAACCCGAATGCTAAAGTATAGAGGCAACAAAACGGACGCCGACAACAACCATTCCGACACATCGTTCAACCATTAATGCGATATATATAAGGTGGAAAATTTATTTACGAACAAACATAATAATATAAAAATATAATAAGGTATGAAGAATATTAAAGTAGTATTTGCAAATCAGAAAGGTGGAGTAGGTAAGAGCACACTATGTATGCTGTTTGCCAATTATTTAAGTTGGAAAGGCAAACCCGTGTGTATTATCGACACCGACTTACAGAAAACCATTTTAATGCAGCGTCAGAAAGACGTCCAAATATACGACGAAGAAGAGCCATACAGTGTGCAAAGCTTCGACGTAAGTGCTCCCGAACTGATGCAACAGCTAATGGAGTCGGCTTCAGAGGTAGAAGGTTACGTGCTATTCGACTCTCCTGGTAACGTAAGCGAGGACGGATTGGTGCCCCTTTTCACCAATGCCGACTACATTGTGTGCCCTTACGAATACGAAGACAAGACGTTAGACTCTACCGGAGTGTTCGTTCAGGTTATTAATGCCCTAAAAGATGTGAACCCAGAAATGCACGCTCAAATATTTTTTGTGCCAAACCGAATAGACCCCCGTATAGGAACATCGGACGAGCAACGTATGTGGAGCGACACCAACGACATATTTTCGCAGATTGGAAAGGTTACTCCTATGGTGAACAGTAGGGCTACACTGAAGCGCATAAACACCTTCGAACTGCTTGCCACACAGCGAGAAGCAGTGAAGGGAGCATTCGAATATATGATAAAACGAATGAAGTAGACATGCAAAACCCCCTTTTTGCAATGTAAAAAGTGGGTTTTTGCACGCCAAAAACCATACTTTTGCAACGCAAAAAGTAGGTTTTTAAAAACTAAAACATACAGCAAAAAAATAAAGCAACATACTATTATGGTAAAGAAAAAAACAAGAGTTATAATGCCAGGCGGTATTTCTGGATTAGTAAACAAGGTGCAAGGCATAGAGAAACCCACAGTTACACCCCCTGCAGAGCCCGAACCCGAAGAAGAAATAGCACCCGAACCCGAACCCATTCGCGAGCCTGTGCACCACGAACCCACCCTGCACACCAAGCCAGCGGCACCTGCCGACGAGAAAGACAGGTCGGCTCCGGCAGCTAAAAAGTTGCCAAAAGCAGAAGGAAAAGAGCTTGCGCGCGAATACACACTACAGCAAGGCGATACCACAGACAGCTGGCAGATGTTTTTAGACCTGGCTAAAGAATACAAGTTGCGCGATTCTAAGTTGGCAACAGTGTATATAGACTCCGATTTAAAAAGTGTTCTCGACCGTCTGAAGTCAGCCAACAGCATAAAAATGCCATCAACAGCGCTGCTCAGTTCCATAGTAGCTCGTTTCGTGTTCGACCACGAAAAGAACATAAAAGAAGCCATCTACGGCGACAGTTTGTTGTAGTAGAGTAGGGGAGAAGTGGCGTGTTGCCACCCATTGGCAGCCGCAAAAGTCCTATTTATCGTGCCCGCATATCCGTATTCACCCACAAAAAGGGTGGCGGAAATGTGCGTGCGATGGTGTGGATATGCGTGTGCGGTAATGCAAATGCACGTATTCGGTGAAATGAATGCACATATTTAATAATGTGAAAACACGTAATTGATAATGTGGAAATGTGTGTGCGATGAAACGGAAACACGTATTTGATAATGTGGAAATGTGCGTGCGATGATGTGAATGTACATATTTGGTAATGCGAATATGTATATTTGATTATGTTAGGATACGGGCGCGATGAATCGGTCCCCTACGCCTGACGGAGTGTTCGTTGCGCATTTCACGGATTGTTCGTTGGACATTTCGTGTGTGTTCGTTGGGTTATCGCAATCCGTTCGCAATGTTTTGGCAGACCGTTCGCAGCCGTAGGGGCCGATTTATCGTGCCCGCGTATATGAAAACACCCACAAAATGGCAAACGGATATGTGCGTGTGGTGATGTGGAAATGTGCGTGCGGTGAAACGGAAACACGTATTTGATGACGTGAATATAAGTATTTGATAATGTTAGGATACGGGCGCGATGAATCGGCCCCTACGCCTGGCGGAGTGTTCGCACCCCATTTCGTGGGTGTTCGCAACGTTATCGAAATCCGTTTGCAGCGAAATGGCAATCCGTCAGCAGCCGTAGGGGACCGATTTATCGTGCCCGCATATATGAAAACACCCACAAAATGGCAAACGGAAATGTGCGTGTAATAAAATGAATGCACATATTTAATAATGTGAATGCACATATTTAATAATGTGAATGCACGTAATTGATAATGTGGAAATGTGCGTGCGATGATGTGAATGTACATATTTGGTAATGCGAATATGTATATTTGATTATGTTAGGATACGGGCACGATGAATCGGTCCCCTACGCCTGGCGGAGTGTTCGCAACCAATTTCGTGGGTGAGCGTTGCATTATTAACAAACCGTTCGCAACGAAATGGCAGACCACAAGCAGCTGTAGGGGCCGATTTATCGTGCCCGCATATACGAAAACACCCACGAAATGGGGGACGGAAATGCATGTTCGGTGATTTGAATACACATATTTAATAATATGAAAACACGTATTCCATGAAATGAATGCATATATTTAATAATGTGGAAATACGTATTTGGTGAAATGAATGTGTGTATTTAATAATGTGAATACACATATTTGGTTATGGAAATATGCGTATTTGATGATGTTAGGATACGGGCGCGATGAATCTGCCCCTACGCCTGACGGAGTGTTCGCACCCCATTTCGTTGGTGAGCGTTACATTATTAGTAATCCGTCAGCAGCATTTTGGCAATCCGTTAGCAGCCGTAGGGGACCGATTTATCGCGCCCGCATATATGTATTCGCAACAACATTGAAAACCATTTGAAATGCTTTCACGGAACATTCGCAACGTGTTAATTATCTGTAGGTTACATATTCAGCATCTAAAAGTATGGGTTTTGCATGGTAAGAGACGCCCTTTTGCAGCGTAAAAGGGCACCTTTTAGAACGGCATTTGTAAGTCTTTGGTAAACAATGGGATACAAGTCTGATTTCCTTGCATTTCTCCAGATTTTATAGACATGTAGCTTCAATCTCTTGTAAACATATTTCAGATTAGTCCGTAATGGTTTGGTGGCACACTTCAAGACGAATAATTTTACACGAACCTGCACTGGAGCGTTTTACCATAAACAGGCGTATCCCATAACTATCAGTCTCCCTTTCCCACCCAAGTACACAAGCCTACCGTATACCATTTCCTATTTTGCTGTCATTTCTATCACTCTTCTTCTGCTTTTAACCATCTGTGTATAAGCTAATTAAGCAAAGTGTTAAAAGTGACAGCAACTAAACATTAAACTTAATTAGGGATTTTGATGCTTTTCGCTTGGTTACATTTGCACGCACAACGCACCCTATCCTTCCCCGTTTTCCCATGATCTAAAGACACATTTACAAAATAAATGTTGTATATTTGCAGTTGGTATGCCTACGACAGCTGGAACCGGGTGCAGACGATGACTTATCCTGACGGTGAAGTGGTGGCTTATCACTACAATCAGGACAGGTGGAGAGTCTTACGAGCAATAAACAGGGACATCAGAGCGTTATTGTTGACAGGATAGGTTACGACAAGGAGGGTCATACTGTCTATACGAAACTCGGTAACGGCACGGAGACTACCTATATATATGACAAGCAGCGTGAACGTCTGCAGGCGATGAACCTTACAGCGGACGGTCAGACTGTGATGGAGAACAGGTATCGT
>QWCO01000292.1_pt1 | contig 23724 bp, 10 predicted proteins | sample 1972611 | NCBI WGS metagenome assembly QWCO01 (sample SAMN09866706, study PRJNA288562) | Human oral metagenome isolate term1_saliva, whole genome shotgun sequencing... | reverse complement strand
CCTATTCAAGTCTAATGACATATTCCAACCCCTCCGTTTACATGGGAGCTGAGGGCGCAGACGAAGACACAATCATGCTAACAACAGAGCGCAGAGTGAGCAACACGATAGCGGCTTTGATGGAGAAGGAGTGAAACTGGAAGCCGAAAATATAGGTAAATATTACAAGAAACAATGCTTGGAGCTATTATTGGGGATCTTTCGGTATGGACTTGGATAAATAATAGAAGTGGATTTTACTCTAGATTGATCTCAAAAGATACCAAATTGTCAGAAATGACTATTGCTTTGGTGGGCATAACCCATATAATGCAACAAAAAGAGCAATGGGAGTGGAGGAATATTTATAGTTATTTGTTTTCATATTATCGAGAAAATAGAAGTCTAAGTCATTGTAGTAGTGATTGGAAAGCTTGGTTAGAAGAAGGGAAAAATATAATTCCTAATGATGTTAAGATGGTTCTTTATCTTGCAACCATTATCTATTGTGGTTGGTTTGATAAACCTATAGAACAAGTACATAAGCTCAATTTACTGTTTCATGGTAACAAAGAAACTTATTATTTATCTCAACTTGCGGTAGTAATAAGTAGACTTCGTCATGGACTTTCTAAGGAAAAAGCGATTAAAGGAATTGACTATATCTCGAATTGGAATGAGATTGTAACTCCTTCTCCATTAGGATATGCTTATTATGCATGGCAATGTTTCAGTCATTCATGGGACTTTACTTCTGCAATTCATAATGCAATGTGTTGTAATTATGGTAACAAACATATCTTAGGAGCATTAGTTGGTGCTTTAGCCGATGCAATGTATGGTTGTGAAAGAGGGTTACTCAAGAAGAAATACAGTGAAGACATTGATTTTTTGATAGATATTCCTTTTGCAATTAAAGAGGTTATAGAACCTGTCTTAATTGCAATAACTTCTGTTCAACGACATTTCTTTCCTAAGAATAGTGCTTTAACCAATGTGGAAGTACATCAATGGACAGCAATAAAGAATGGTCTAAAAGATCAAAGATATAATGAAAAGCAATATAGTAGCATTATAAAATCTTTTTATACAGGTTGGGATTGTCGTTATGGACTTTATCTTGACGATGGTTGGTGCTATGTTTATAGGAGCTTTCACTTGCTGTTTCGTTTTAAAATGCATCGTGAAAATGATGGAATGTATAAGGTGATATGTTTAGAGAAGGCAGAAAAAGGAAATGATTTAGAGATGTATGCTCAGCAAATTATTCAAGAAATATTCAATAAAAGTTTTTATCATTGAGATTTAACAATATAAGATTATTATGGATGCAAGGCGATGTATGATTGTAGACTTAGAGAAAAAAGATGATAAGCAAATGTTTATCACCGAGCAAGTCGAAAGTATACAGCAGAGTAAAAGTGGCGGTTGGCTTATTCGTTTCAGATCTTCTCCTCGTATTTTTCAATACAACAAAGCACGATTACTCTATCTAACGCAACCTGAAGTTGTTAATCTTGAGGAAAAAGGGCTATATATCAATAATATACGCATTGCCAATGTTGCAGAGATCTTACGTTTCTCTATGCGTCAAAGTAATTTTTATCGCATTACTTATACAAATGGATTTACAGAGAATTTACTTGGAAAAAATGTCTATATAACACGTACTCCTATAGATAAACAAGGCGGTTCAACATGGGATTATTTGAAAAAGCTTGCAGAAGAAACAGGCTTATGTGATGAAGAAGAAAATAATATACTTTCTAAAGGTTATAACCTAATAGACCTAAAGCGAGATAATGTACCCTTATCTCAATTTCTTGGGGATAAAACAACATTGAAAACACATTCTAAGCCAAAGCAAATTTATTTCCCTTTCGGGTGTAATGCAAGTCAAAAAGCAGCGGTAGAAGCAGCTTTAACCAATCAAGTGAGCATTATACAAGGCCCCCCAGGTACAGGTAAAACGCAAACAATTCTCAACATTATCGCTAATTTATTATTAGAAGATAAGAGTATTCTTGTGGTTTCGAATAACAATTCTGCAGTAGAAAACGTGGCAGAGAAACTAGAAAGAGAAGGCTTAGAATTTCTTGTAGCACAGCTTGGTAATTCAGAAAACAAAGGAGAATTTATTAGAAAGCAGATTCCTTATTATCCCGATATGAAGAGTTGGGAGTTGGAAGAACCGTCGGTTATAAAGCGATTAGCAAAAGAGAAGCTCCAAATTGTTTCGCAAATGTTTGATGATCAGACCGAATTAGCGAAATTAAAGGCGGAATATAATGCTTTGATAACAGAGAAAAAGTATAATGACCAATTTAACATAAGGATTATAAAAGATGATGATTGGCTGAAAAATAAGCCATCGGTAAAGTTAATGGAGTTGCTAAATGTCTGCCAATTAATGGTAGAACAATCAAAGAAACCCAGTCTATGGCTTAGCTTAAAATGGTCATTTATATTAGGTTTTCCCACTCTTTCGTTATTGAGAAAAGACCTATCAGGATTTATTGCGATATTAGAAAACGCCTATTATGAAGCTCGTAAAAGTGAAATAGAAAAGGACTTAGATGCCATTACTACAAGGGTACATTATAACAACTTAGAAAGTAGTGTCAAAGAGCTAACAAGTTCGTCGTTGCAACTACTTAAACATAAAATGGCAAAACGCTATGTTGGAGGGAATAGAAGCGTATTTACAATTAAAGATTTAAGATTAAAAGCCCAGAAGTTTTTAAAAGAATATCCAATTGTGTTGAGTAGTACTTATAAGTCCAATACAAATATTGGCCCAGATTATGTTTTTGACTATGTAATAATGGACGAAGCATCGCAAATAGATATCAAGACAGGGGTTTTAGCTTTATCTTGTGCAATGAATGCAGTTATTGTTGGAGATGATAAACAGCTACCTAATGTTGTAAGTCAAGAAGAAGCACTTGCTCTTAATGCTATAAAAGCAACCTATAAGGTAGATAATCGCTATAATGCAGTGACACATAGTTTCTTAAAGTCTTGTTTAGAGATATTCAAAGAGGCTCCTATGACCTTGTTAAGAGAGCACTATCGCTGTCATCCAAAGATCATTGAGTTCTGTAATCAACAGTTTTATGATGGCGAATTAATATCTATGACAACAGATTCAGGCGAAGATAATGTCCTACAAGTGGTGCGTACAGTAAAGGGTAATCATGCTCGTGGACATTTTAATCAACGAGAAATAGATGTAATTATAGAAGAAGTGTTGCCTAAATATATCGATAAAGGTAGCTTAGGCATTATTACTCCTTATCGAGAGCAGGCTCAAGCTATTAATAAAATACTGAAACAAGATATTGCTAGTACCGTACATAAGTATCAAGGACGAGAGTGTGACACCATAATTATGTCTATGGTAGACAATAATCCTACCGCATTTTCAGATGATGCAAACTTGTTTAATGTTGCCATCTCACGTGCAAAAACACATCTTTGCGTTGTTACCAATGGAAATGAGATGCCCGAAGATAGTAATTTATCGCAGCTCTTAAGTTACATTCAATACAATAATTTTGAAGTAAAAGAAAGTAAGCTTCGTTCCATTTTCGACCTATTGTATCAGCAATACACTGAAGAACGATTGGCTTATCAAGCTAAACATGTTCAAATATCAGATTATTTTTCTGAGAATCTTGTGTATGATGCTTTGAATAAGGTGTTAAATGAAATGGGAAAAAACAATCTTTCGGTTGTGTGCCATTATCCGTTAGCTAAGCTGATTAACGACTATTCTCTTTTGAATGAAGATGAACGAGCTTTTGTTCAGAATTCTTTGTCGCATGTAGATTTCCTTATTTATAACTCAATCACTAAGCTTCCTTTATTTACTGTCGAAGTAGATGGATGGGGATTTCATAAAGATCGTTCCGTACAGAAATCAAGAGATGAATTGAAAGATGCAATTCTTACAAAGTATAATTTAACTCCATATCGAATATCTACAACAGATACTATCACGGAAGAAGTGTTGAAAAAGATGATTCTCGATAAAAGAGGGGTGCATGTTTGATGCTTTACGGATTTTATGCCTATAATAAGTAAATCATTGAACTTTTCTTTAAAGGGTAAATGAAAGATGTGATAGGAGAGAAATAAAGCTAAAAAACGAGTATATATCTTCGATTTTATTATGTGTTCAGTCGAGAAATTTAGGGCTATATTAATGGGTGTTGATAACCGTATGTTATATAACGTTTAACTATATTTAAAACTGTTATTTTGTAATAACATTGCTTTTATTGTCTAAAAGGATTGCTATTGCAGACTAATATCACTGCTATTATAACGTAAAAGCAATGATATTGAAGTGGACTAACAATGAGTAGGTGATTATTTTACAAAATGAATATTGAGAAAAGAAGAAGTAAATAGAAAAACAGATAAATATATCAATAATTATTTTGTTATTTTTTATTTTCTGCAGAAAAAATAATAAATTTGCAGTGGGGTAATATTTTGACAGCTAACCCAAACAACTAAGCAAATCTTTATATCATATTGAGATTAGGTTTAGTTGCATTAAAGAAATATCACTCTTTATAAAGAATTGCTAGGAGAGCAGTATATTCTCATTTCTGTAAGCCATACGTTTAAATGAAGATGGTTTTAACAATATCAATCAAATAATTGATAGAATAAATATTTCATATATGTCTTACAGGTGGGAATATAAGCTATTAGAATTAAACCTTCAAGAAAGAATATTAAATAAATGCAAGTAATCAACATAAGTTGGCAATACTATTAACCCTTTGTTTATGGTAAATATAAATATAGAATATCTTCCTGCGATAAATTATTCGTTGATTAATAATCGAATCATTGTATGTCAATTATTTGAAATATATAATGATGGAGATGATGATATAAGAGATGTTGTTATAGAGTGCTCTGGAGAGTTCTTTCAGAACTTTCGTTCAAGTGTAATAGATTTGATTAAATCTCATCAGGTAATGAGGTTTAATGGTTTAGATTTGTCTCCAATACTCTCAAAGATCGCAGCTGTTACAGAAAGAACGGTATCTTCATTTACAATAAAGGTGTATGCAGATGTTAGTTCTGAGACAAGAAACGAAATATTTTCGCAGTGTTATGATATAGATATTATGACATATGACCAATGGTTGGGTACAAGTATTCTTCCTCAAAGCCTAGCATCGTTTGTTACACCAAATCATCCTGCTATTAATAATATTGTAGTTAAGGCAGCAAGTAAACTCAAAGAGATATCAGGTAAGTCGTCGTTTACAGAATATCAGACAGGAAATTCTAATGAAGTTCGTAAACAAATTGCAGCAGTTTATGGTGCATTGCATGCTGAGAATATTGTGTATCGTTCTGTACCAGCTTCTTACGAATGTGTAGGACAACGGATTACATTGCCAGATAAGGTCTTATCGTTAAAATTGGGTAACTGTATAGAATTGACGTTATTGTTTGCAAGTGTTCTTGAAAGTATAGGAATTAATAGTGGTATTGTGTTACAGAAAAGCCATGCGTATCTTGCTGTATGGCTCGTAGACGACTCCTGTCAGTATAGCGTACATGATGATGCCTCATATATTGAAAAAAAGTGTGCAGAAGGCATTGGGGAAATGTTAGTACTTGAGTGTACACAGATAACTGCAGAAACAACAAATTTTGAAGATGCCCAACGTTTAGCTGAAAAGGCTCTTGCAAATACAAGTCTATTTGAACTATTTATAGACATAAGACGTTGTCGTTTAGAACAGATACGTCCTTTACCTCAATTTACAAAAAGTAATGATACTTGGGAGATTTCCCAAGAAGGAGTAACCCATGATGAATGTGTTCTGAATGTGAAAGAACATTCTCGTTTTGATCTTAGTAAAATTATGGATAGTAAGCATGAGATTACTAAAATGGATATCTGGGAGCGTAAACTTTTAGATTTTTCTTTACGTAACTCTATGCTCAATCTCTATCTACGTCAGAAAGCTATTCAGTTTATTTCTTTTGATGTTGGTCTTATAGAGGATTATTTACAAGATGGTGAGGAGTATATAATAGCAGCAAAACCAAATGTAGCTTTGAGGATTGTTGAAGAGGAGCGTCTTGTACGTTCAAAACTATTGCCAGAATTGCATGAGCTTATAACTAATGATATTAAGCATCATACTTTACATACTTATCAAACAGAGGCAGAGACACGTAGTACCTTGAAGAATATTTATCGTTCTTCTATAAATGCAATAGAAGAGACGGGAGCAAATGCCTTATATCTTGCGATTGGTACTCTACGTTGGTTTGAAACAAATGTAAGTGAGAAGCCTCACTACGCGCCTATACTTATGCTACCAGTGGAGATGGTTTATAAGAAAGGTGATTATTATATTCGTACTCGTGATGAAGAAATTGCACTAAATATCACATTGATAGAGTTTTTAAGGCAGAACTTCGATATAAATATTCCTGGTATTAATCCATTACCAAAAGATGAACATGGAGTTGACGTTCAAAAAATATTTGCCATTATACGTGAGGTGTTGAAGAATAAAAGACGGTGGGATGTAGAAGAAGAATGTATCCTTGGTATTTTTTCGTTCAACAAGTTCTTAATGTGGAATGATATTCATAATCACAGACAAGAATTATTGGAAAATGATGTGGTGAGAAGTCTTGTTGAACAGAAACTTGTATTTACTCCAAAGCAAATAGAGTCGGATTTAAAGAATAAAGATAAAGTTGTAAAACCTTCTAAATTAGCACTACCTGTGCCTATTGACTCTTCCCAGATGGCAGCGGTAATGGCTGCTGGAGAGGGTAATTCATTCATTTTATATGGTCCTCCAGGAACAGGAAAGTCTCAGACAATTACGAATCTTATAGCAAATGCTTTGTTTCAAGGTAAGCGTGTGTTGTTTGTGGCTGAGAAAATGGCAGCTTTGAGTGTTGTTCAAAAAAGATTAGAGAATATAAATCTTGCTCCTTTCTGTCTTGAGATGCATTCAAATAAGATTACTAAGCGGCATGTCCTTGAACAATTGAAAATGGCTTTGAATGTTTCTCATATTCAACGCCCTGAGGAATATGAGCGGATTGCAGAAGAATTGTATGAACAGCGTTGTAGACTAATCGAGTACATGGAAGCTCTTCATGATGTAAAGGGACAGGAAGGGATGTCTTTATATGATTGCATAGTAAGATACGAATCCATACAGGCTCCTGAACTTGATATAGATACTGGTGACAAAGAGTTCAAACGCCTCTTTCAAATAGCGAAGATAGACAACTATTCATATCTGTTACATAAAAAGTATCAGGCTGTTATTCGTATAATTGGGCATCCTGCAGAACATCCCTTACGGGGATTAAAAGTTGAGGAGGAAGAACTCTCCGATACAGTGCATTTGGTATCACGCCTCAAGTCTGCCTATGAAATTCTCCTTAAAACAAGGGAGACGTATCAAAGACTTTTATTAGTCGAGTCTATAAGATCTGAAATACTCAGAGATTGTACTGAAGATGTTTTATATCAAGATGTAGAAGGTTTGTACAATGAATGGAGAACTATTAAGGCCAAATGGTTTTTGCCTCGCTTTTTTGCAAAGAGAAACTTTATAATGCAATTAAAACAGTTTAATGGCTTGATTATAGAACAAGATATTGATGCATTTTTATCTAAATTACTTGATTATATGCAATTGCATAATGAGATTGTAAATATTCAAAATATAGTAAATTTAATCTTTGAAGTAAATCTTGATGCGGATAAGCTTCCTACTAAGGAAGAATTGAATATTTATATAGTAAGTTTGGAAAGATGGCTAGAGCATATTGGAAAAGTGCGTGATTGGTATCAGTGGTGTAAGTATAAAAAAGAACTAATAGAAGTAGGGTTGGGAGTGGTTGCACGAAAGATTGAAACAGAAACAATTGCAGCTGATATATTGAAAGATGCATTCTTTAAAAGGGTATTTAGAAATCTTGCCAATGAAAAAAATGCCCATTTACCTATTCTAAGATCATTCGAGGGAGCTATATTTGATGAAACAGTTTTGCGCTATCAGAAATTGACAGAAGAATTCCAGTTACTTAGTCAGAAAGAGCTTTATGCCCGCTTAGCATCAAATGTACCTCATGTGATCGAAAATATTGATAATAGTAGTCCAATAGGATACTTGAATAGAAATATTTCCAATGGTGGTAGGGGAATATCTTTACGTGATTTATTTGATCATATAGATACGCTTCTGCCAAGATTATGTCCATGTATGTTAATGAGCCCTATGTCTGTTGCTCAGTTTTTAAACTTTTCACAAAGCAAATTTGATCTAGTCATATTTGATGAAGCCTCACAGATGCCAACAAGTGAAGCGATAGGAGCCATAGCTCGTGGTAAGGCTGTAATTGTTGTGGGGGATCCTAAGCAAATGCCTCCAACAAGTTTCTTCTCTTCTACTAGTGTCAATGAGGATGAGGCTGATATGGATGATCTTGATAGTATTTTGGATGATTGTCAAAGTCTGGGTATACCTTCACTCCAATTAAATTGGCACTACCGTTCTAAACATGAGTCACTTATAGCATTTTCTAATAGAGAATATTACAATGGTGAACTTATCACTTTTCCTTCAGTAGATGACCAGAGTACAAAGGTTAAATATAACTATATTGATGGTATCTATGATAAAGGTGGACGTCGTTCAAATAAGAAAGAAGCCGAGGCTATAGTCTCTGATATAGTAAAGAGATTACTTACTCCAAACCATGAAAACTATAGTATTGGTGTAATAGCATTCAGTCAAGTACAACAGAATCTTATCGAGGATTTACTTACTGAACAGCTTGATAAAGATAAGAAACTTCGTGATGCTGCTGATAACCTGTACGAACCAATTTTTGTTAAAAACCTCGAAAATGTACAAGGGGATGAACGTGATATTATAATGTTTTCAATAGGTTATGGTCCAGATAAAGAGGGTAAAGTGTCTATGAATTTTGGTCCTCTAAATAATAATGGTGGTGAAAAACGATTGAATGTGGCTGTAAGCCGTGCACGTAGAGAAATGATTGTTTATTCCTCATTGAAGGCGTCACAAATAGATCTGAAACGTACAAAAGCGCGTGGTGTAGAAGGTTTGAAACATTTCTTGGAATATGCAGAACAGCAGATTCTCATCCAAACAGAGACTTCTCATAAGGATAGTTCAGACATTATGATCTCAGAACAAATCGCAAATTCTTTAAGGTTACGTGGTCATCTAATCAATACTAATATTGGACGCTCTAACTTTAGAGTTGATATAGCTATAGCAACTCCTTCTAATCGATGCGATTATAGTGTGGGAATACTCCTTGATGGTAAAGGTTATCATAATACTCAAACAACAAGAGATCGTGAGATTGTTCAGCCTACGATCTTAAATATGCTTGGTTGGAAGATTATGCGTGTATGGACGGTAGATTGGATCAATAACCCAGATCGAGTAATCGCTCGTATTGAAAAATGTATAGAAGAGAAAAAGGACTCTGAAATTTCTATAAAGCAGGAAACTTTTGATGTGTCACAGGAAAAAGTAGAAGAGATGGAAAGTAATGTAAAAGAATATGAGTTTTTTAGTACTCCGAAAGATATCGAATTAATGAGCGATGAAGAATTGGCTATAGGAATTCTTTCTTGTGAGCAACCAATGACACTCATGTACTTATGTCGACGTGTTTGTTCGTATAGAGGCTCATCAAGAGTTACACCAACTTTGATAGCTTCAATAAAAGATGTTGCAGAAAGAAAGATGTTTATAGAACATTTGGGTGATTCTATAATTCTTTGGATAGATAAAGAACATGCAGCTTCATTTTGTGGATATAGACAGGCAAATGAAAGAGACATCACTGATATTCCACTTGTAGAAGTGGTAAATGCTATTATTCTAACTATTCAAGAGCAGTTGGCCATCAAAAGAGACGCCCTTACTTTAATTGTAGCAAAGAAATTAGGATTTACTCGTCGTGGAGCAAAGGTTGAACGGGTTCTAGAAGATGCGATAATGCTACTTCTTAGTAATAAAAAGATTGTAGAAAATGATTCTATAATTAGCTTATCAGAATAAACAATAAGAAAGTTAATGATTTTAATTACTAAAGCTTTGTTGTGGGAATGTTAATAATTTATGGGAAGGTAAAATGTTGTATGCTGTAAGATTTTGTTTATAATGTAGAAACATTATTGTAATAGTACTACTTTTTCTCCATAATAGAGCTGCTATTGTATGTTAATTGTACTGCTTTTAGGATGTAATAACAGTGATAAAGGAAGAGTATAATATCTTTAGGAGTTATATTGGTATTGTTATACAATGCTATATCTTCCTAATTGTTTTATTTTAATTCAGATTACAAAAAGTAATAAATCTTTAGTATTTAAAAGCTGATAATACTTTGTTTAATGCAAAATATTATCAGCTTTTAGTTTATATAGTAATAAAATTCCTCAAGAATTATTGATTATAGCGATAGAATCATATAAATTCTTTTATATTAATAACTTGAAAGACCATATTACATTGACTTCCTTCGTATAAAACTCCAATGTGATTTTTGTCAATCGATGTTATACAAGAATATCCAGCTCCTCGTAGTTCATCAAGAAGTATTTTCTTTCCCTTCCACGTTTCTCCATCATCATTGCTCGATTTTATAGTTATATGAGTTCTAGATACTTTGCTATCAGGGTTACAGAAAAGTAATATTGATTTTTTCTTGTTGGTGTATGTGTGACGATATAGACTGCCCATACAAACAGGTTCTATCAAATCTTTGTGGGAAGTTTTATGCTCCGACCAAGTTTTTCCCATATCAGAAGAAATACAAACTCGTCTTCCATTGTAATCTGAATAATCTTTATAATTAGCATTGTCACGTATGTTGAGCATGAGATCACCATTAAGTCTTTCTACAACTGCACATTCTGTGGTATTATACCATGCTGGATTACTTGCTTTCCAAGTTATTCCATTATCTTTACTAAATATGATATTGGAATAAGGTCTACCTGTTTCATCCCGACCTTGGGCTGGGAAAACCATAGTTCCATCACTCATTATTATACCATTACCAGGAGCTATGGTCTGAAGACTCCAATTAGGATTTTTGACTTGTGTTGTAATGTTTTCTGGTTTTGACCACGTAATTCCGTCATCAAGACTTTTTGATAGAATTAGTTGACTACTGTGTTGTAAATCAAATCCAGGTAATGTTCCATTTTTGGCCCATTGATGATTCCAAACAGTACTATCTTCGTTGAGGTTTTCCACCCATTTACCACTCTGTTTTTCTATCACACCATGCATCCAAGTTGCTGCAACTATAATTTGTCCTGTATTCTTATTGCAAAGTATAGAAGCATCACTGACACCATTATATTTCTGAGGAAGGTTACCATAGCAACCCATATCTAAAACTTTTATTACTGGTCCCCAACTTTTACCACCATCAGTGCTGCGTTGACAACATATATCGATGTCTCCTTGTAGATCACGACTATTTTGGTAGCGAGCATCATAAACGGCTATCAATGTACCATTGAGAGTTTTGATCAAACCAGGAATTCGTGATGTATGTATACCATTATCTCCTTCGATTCGTAGTGCAACACCAGCTCTTAAACCTTGACGAAAAAAGGTTTCAGGGTATATTTTTTGTTCATTCAACTCAAGACTCTTGCAGTTTACATTATATCTATTGGTGAGACTAACTTTATCTCGAAGCTTTAGTGATACCCAAAGAATAGAAGAGTCTCCTTTTGCAACTTTAAGATGAAGGGGGAGAATGATATTTTTCTTTATATCCGAAGTGGATATAATTTGTCTTGATAAATCTATATTCCCTTTTTCTGAGGCATGATATACTTCTAAATTAGTTATATCATGCAAATTTGTAGTTCCCCGAAGGGTGAGATAAATTCTATTGATATCGCATACTTTATTTGATTTGATGATAATTTTTAGGACTGCATTAGTTGTCTTATGTGTAAGAACAGGAATGGTATAGCGTTGAATTAGAATAGAGGAATTCTGAGTAGTGCCTAAAGTTGTACTAGCCCTTGCAAAGCTGAAAAACAGCAAGGAGCTTAGAAGTATGATAGAAAATCTTTTTAGTTTCATTGTTTTATTTTATTGAGTGGATTGCTTGTTCGTTATCTATTGAAGATATGCAGTAAATATCTGATAATAGAATTAGTGTTTGCTTTAATGTACTTTTTATCTGTATCAGATTTTACTGCATATCAAAAAGTCGAAAATATTATAAGTTAATTACCTTTTATAGGGTATTCTTTAGAAAAATAAAAGAACCTCTATAAATTAAACAATTCTTTATTTGTCATATCCAATCGTTTGTTTAAGTGTTGGATTCTTGTTAATAGAATTTTGAGAAATAGGCCATAATAAAACATTCTTTTCGTTTTCTCGTCCTCTCAGATATGAATTCTCACTGAAAGCAACATCTAATCGAATGAAATCCCACCAAAGTTTACCTTCTGCACAGAATTCTTTCTTACGTTCTGTTATGATCGCATCTTTTACTTCCGCTGCAGAAATTGTTGTTGCATAATAATTGTCTTGGCCATAGGCACGTTTTGCGATTTTATTAAGAGCTTCAATTGCGCCTGTAATATTATTCTCTGCTAATTTAATCTCAGCATCCATAAGAATGGCATCGGCATAACGATAGACAATAACATCTGAATCGAAGACTCTAGTGTTATTTACCCAATGTCCTTTAAATTTATTAATCCACTGGAATGTTTGATTTTTTGAAGAGTCATAGAATGTTTCAAAGCTTTCTTTAATTCTTTGGTCGGTAGGTATACTCGTCAAGAAAGTTTTATATTCCTGAGTGTAGAAACACCATTGTTGGTGGCTTCCTGTCTGTACAGGATTGTTGATATATTCATTAGAGACGTATTGTGAAGGCACTAAATAATCATTAGTAGATCCACTCGTAAATTCATCTTGAATATACGACCACTCAAAAATAATTTCCTTTCCTGAATTATCATTGAAGATATCTGCATAGTTGCTTTCTAGTGCATAGGACGAATTTGATAAAACATAATTTATTTTATCTGCTGCATCTCTTAGATAAGAGTCACCACCTTTTCTTACTTTATACATCCACAAATCATAATCAGCTTTCAACATTGAGATACTTGCTTTCGAAGCTATATCTTTATTGATGTTTTGAGGAATGAGCGTCAATGCTTTATTTATATCTTCACCTACTTGTTTGAATATGTCATCTACAGGATTTCTTGTAGGGAATAATCCTTCTTGGTTGTCAGACTCGAAGCCATCAAGGAGTAAAGGAGCGTCTCCCCATATACGACCAATCCAATAATAGCAAAATGCTCTTACGAAATAGGCATTAGCAAGCACTTCATTCTTGCTCTCTTCTGTTTTGAAATGAATATTTTGTGCATGTTTTAAAATGAGATTCGCATTATTAATTGTTGTATATAAGTTGGTCCAGTCTGCAAAGGTATGATTTGTCGGGATTTGATTCTGATAAACTTGGTCTCTTGAGGTCTGACCAGTTAAACCATCTCCCCATAAACCAGTTCTGTATTCACCCCAATACATATATCCTTCAGAGAAAGAACTTCTAAATTTATTGTATAAACCATACATTGCTGCTGTTGCATCACCTTCTTCTTGCCACATAGAATTAGACGAAACTGCACTATTATTAATAATATCTAGGTCTCCGTTACATGCAGAAAGAAGCATGAAAAGAGTTGAGACTAATATAATTTTGGTTTTCATAATAATAATCTTTTAGGACGTTAGAATGTAGCTTTAATACCCAAACTGATTTTCTTTATAGGAGGGTAGTTGTAATAGTTGCCTGAGTAGGTAGAACTTGTACCTTCCTCAGGAGAGACTCCCTTGACTGCTGTAAAATAATGTAGGTTATTACCTGCCACAGTAAAAGTGAGATCTTGTATGCCTATCTTCTTGAGAATTGTGCTAGGTAGGCTGTATGAGAGAGCAATTTCTCGTACACATAGATAATCGCCCTTATAGTTAAAAATATTTGAGACACGACTAAAGTTTGCATTTCCATCATCAGGATCGTTCGCTGTGAATCTTGCATATTTAGTTGCATCACCTTCTTGTTTCCAACATTTCTTTACCTCATCGATTAGTGTGTAGTTATTGGCAAACGTATTCATAAAATATCTCATTTCTGAATTTTGATTAATAGAATGACCAAGTGCCCAATCTAGATACAAAGTGAAGGTGATATTTTTCCATTTTATTGTATTATTAAGACCACCAGTAGAAGTTGGTACAGTAGATCCAAGGTAGAATTGGTCTTGATTATCAATTATATCCTTACCGTTTTTTGTGGTGCTACCAGTACGATTCTTCCATTCATAGTCGCCAATCTCTTTTCTTCCAGCAATACGCTTACCATCAGAATTCCGATAACCTTTAGCCCTTGAATCATAAAGAGCGTTGTCAGCTTCTTGTTGATTTTGGAGAATATGATCAACAATGAACCCATAATATCTATACATTGGTTCTCCTTCTGCAAGGCCACCAAAAGCTGTTCCATCTGCTAAAGTAATACCACCGATACGATTTTTGTCACGACCATTGTCTGGGAGTTTAAGCACTTTATTCTTAACAAAGCTCCATGTTAGTTTAGATGTCCATTCCCATTCTTTATTTCGTACGTTGATAGTAGAAATTTCGAAATCAAATCCATAAAATTTTACTTTGCCAATATTTGTATTAACACTCTTAAATCCAGATGTATTGGGGAGTTCTTTGTTAAAAAGAAGATTTTTTGTTCTTTTGTCGAAATAATCGAATGTCAAGCTTACTCTATTGAAAATGTTAAGATCAAGGCCAAGATCAAGTTGGGTTGTGGTTTCCCATGTTAGTAGTCTATTTGGCATTACTGCAGGAATAATACCCGCATGACCACCATAACGTGCGTCTGTTGAGTATCTTCCAAGAGCATCGTATAGGCCAATAGAGTTATTTCCTGTTTGTCCATAGCTAGCTCTAAGTTTTAGATTGTTAATCTGCTTGATGTCTTTCATAAATGGTTCTTCTGAAATAGACCATCCTGCAGAGATGCCAGGGAAGAACCCCCAACGATGTTTGTCTGCAAATCGTGAAGAAGCGTCCTCTCGGAATGTGACTGAGAGGAAATAACGTTTTAGATAATCATAAGAAAGTCGACCAAAGTAACCAATAGTTACATCTTTGTACATATCACTATTAGCATTCTCCTTGTTAGGACCTGCACTTAATGTTGGAACCTTATCTGTACTTGCACCAGATACAGATGCATCAAAAGAATTACCTTTTAGACGTTGATAAGAATAGCCTCCTAGAGCAGATATAGTGTGCTTATCAAAAGTTTGCTTGTAAGTACTATAAACTTCAAATTTATTATTCTCGATTTCTCCATACTCTTCTGATGTTGGACGAAGACCATTGAAGACATTTGCTTTTTGAAAGCTACTATAGCGTGTCGCCTGATTAAAGATAGATACTTGCGCTTCTATCTTCCATTCGGGTAGAATATAGTATGTAGCCTTACCAAATCCTGTAAAACGCTTGTATGTACGCTTATTGCTATTGTTGTACTCATAAAATAAAGGTGTAGGTGAGGTTGCATTGTATCCTTTGGTAGGTGTGCCGTCACTATTATATTTTTTCTGCGTTGGAGGGGTTGCCAAACCTCTAGAAATGATATTCATTTGGTTTGGAAAATCTTGTGAACGGGTTTTAGAATAGTCAAGACCTATATTTAAATGTAATTTTTGAGAGGCTGCAATATCAAGATTTGTTCTCATATTAAAACGATTATAACCCGTAGCAAGGGCAATCCCTTTGTCATCAACATAACCAAGACTAGCATTATACTTTATCGTATTTCCGCCTCCATTAATACCAACATAGTAATTTTGCCAAAGTGTAGTCTTATATATTTCAGATTGCCAATCATTATTTTGGAATATAAGAGTTTTTGTTGGATCAAGAGGATCTGGCATTGATTCATAGCCATTTGGAATGCTTTCTCCAATTCCGAGATAACGAGTGGAATAGATTGAAGACTCAGAATTACCAGAGCTTGCTGAATAGCCGTCCTTGTCATTGAAATGCTTATTGGGGCCTTTTGCAACTGCAGGGCGAACAATATTAATATAATCTCGTGCATTCATAAAGTTATACTTTGTCTCAGCACTCTGTGTAGCGAGTGTTGCTTCAAAAGTAATGATAGGAGCTTGGTTAGCTAAACCATTCTTGGTTGTAATAAGAACTACACCATTTGAAGCGCGAGAACCATAGATTGCTGTGGATGCAGCATCTTTTAGTACTTCTATTGATTTGATGTCATTACTACTAATTCCAGACATTGGGCGTTCAATACCATCAACTAGAATTAGTGGATCATTGCTTTTATTTATTGATGAACCGCCACGTATTCTAATTGTTACGTCTTGACCAGGCGAATTGTTTGTAGAATAAAAACGTGTACCAGAAAGTTTACCCTTCAGACCTTCACCTAATGTAGATATGGGTAAGCCTTCAACTTTATCACCATTAAGTTTGGATATAGATGTTGTTAGGGTCTTACGGGATTGAGATCCATAACCTACCACTACAGTTTCTTGAAGACTAACAGATGAAGGCCTTAGCTGTACATTCATAACTTTTCCATTTGGTAAGACCTCCTTACTATCGAAACCTATATATGTAAACTGTAATTTAGTATTGTTGGGGATCGTAATAACGAATTTTCCCTCATTATTAGTTATAACACCAGTTCCTTTTCCTTTAGGTGTAACTGTAACACCAGGTAGAACATTACCATTGTCATCGATGACAATACCTGTCACTGTTGTCGTATTTTGAGCAAAAGTGATCGATGCAACCATACTAGAAATAATGAGCATCGTGATTTTTTTTAATAGTATACTCATAAGTTTTGGTTTTTGTAGTAAAAAAATATGTTGAAATTTTAATATTCAGAGAAGGTTTACTTGTTTTAATTCTTCTTTCAAATTTGTGTATTCGTTTTCTGTGATAGGTGAAAATGGTGGTCTACAGTTTCCACAATCTATTCCAAGTAGATGCATAATAGCTTTTCCACCTCTTGTTCCTCCGCCATGACGAATAATGATATTTACAATATCTATGGACTTCATTTGTAATTTTCTTGCCTCTTCTAAATCTCCTTGTTTGAATGCTTCAATTAAATGATTATAAATAGAAGGGATATAGTTATAGGTACTTCCAACACCACCTTCAACTCCTAAGGCAAGAGCACATATCAAGTTTTCGTCATAGCCATTTAAAACTTCAAACCTGTGTTCTTCAAGGTTTATACATTCTGCCATTTCCATAAAGTTATTACTTGTAAACTTTACTCCAACGAGATTGGGGATAATAGTCTTTGCCTTCTTTAAGAATTCTTTTACAGATAAGGACACTCCTGTTGCAGATGGCATGTTGTAATAATAAAATGGAGTATTAGAAGCACTTGTTGCAACTGGTTTGAAAAAGGTTATCAAATCATCTATATTGCAAGGCTTGAAAAAAGTTGGTGCCATCATTGCAATACCATCTGCTCCAATTTTACTCGCATGTTTGGCTAATTCAATAGCTTCAGCCTGATTATTGCTACCAACATGAATAATAACTCTAAATCGTTTCTTGGCAGCTTTTAGCCAGGCTTCTGCAAGAATGATTCTTTCAGTTGTGCTTAGAGATAGTGATTCACCTGAAGTTCCGCATATGAAAACGCCCTGAACTTTCTCCTTTGCAAGGTAATCAGCATACTTTGGTATCATTCCAATATTTACTTTCCCTTCATTATCAAAGGGAGTAAACGTGGCTGCAACCAATCCCTTGATTCTTTTGTATGTTTTTCCTTCCATATTATAATTATTAGAAATTATGGTTATTTATTTTCTTGTGTCATGTCTTTTAATAAATAATCTATAGGCTTTGAAATGTAGTTCAATCGCTTTTTTATATCCTTCAAGATCATTTCTTTTCAATAGTTCAAGTAAATCTGCATGGGTAACAATTTCTCCTTTTTCTTTTAATTCGATATTTATAGGCTCTATATCTTCTTGAAACCTATCTTTTACGAAAATCATAATAGGATGAATGATTCGTTGGAAATCACAAATGAAATTATTTCTTGTTATTTCATATAGCTTTGAATGGAAAGATAATTCGCTTATTGAAGAATAATTATTATTATCAAATACGGAACTAATCTTTACGATCCTTTCTAAATCTTGAATATCCTCATGTGTTATTCTATAAAAAAGTTCATCTGATATCCCAATTTCAAGAGCCATTCTAAGTTCTAGCAGATTAAACATTGAAGACTCGCTCATAAAATGAGGATCAATAGCAACTTCAAAACCCTTGATGAAAGAGGGTTCTCTAAGAAACATGCCACGACGTGTTCGGCTTTCAATTAGCCCAATCATTTTTAAAGGGCTTAATGCTTCTCTAAGAACTCCACGGGCAACGCCAAGTTCTTCTGCAAGTTGAGCTTCATTTGGGATAGAATCACCAACTTTAAGATGATTTTCCTTGAAATAATTTAGGATATTAGTTTCAACTTGTTCTACAAGAGTTGTAGATGTAGAAGTTAAATTATTAATGGTATTAGTCATATTTATCGGATTAATCATATTTATGCTGCGAATATACAATTTTAAATATTTAGCATGGAAGTTTTTGGGCTTTAAAAATTTTTATTTTATAAATATTTAACCATTGAGAAAGAGGACAAAAATAAAAGATACTGATTGAAATAATATTCAATCCGCATCTTTCATTATAATATTTTAGAAGAAGTAATACCTATATCCTATAATAGCTGAGCATTGTCATAGTAATCTTTAAGTATGTACTGTAATGAAATTTTAGTTCTGTATCTTATGACGGAAAATGATGTTAAGCATATTCTCTTGATGGAGTTTTATATCTTCATAATTCCACTCTAAACCATTTTCCCTATCTAGCTTATGGGATAATATTGAACTTTGATTATCTTGACACATCTGCATCATGATTTTTAGCTTTAAAGAAGCAACACTTACTTGATCGGATTTACTATCATTGTAGCGACTTAATTTCGCCTTGGGGGCCAAATTCGAACCTGAACTATTTGCTTCTGCTCCAATCATCGCAAAGTTTCCAAAGCAATTTATCTCTTCAATACTTAAAGAATGTTCATCTCTTGCTTTAGCTTGAGGATAGAAATGTTCTAAAGATTTACGGGTACGTGAGAAGTAGAAATTTCTGAATGGAGAAAGCTCAAAGTCACTACAACCAAGTTCTTCAAAGAATTGGATTCGCTCTTTTGATGTTTTTTTAGTGTTTTTACCACGAAGCTCATCGGAATATTTTTTCCAAAGTATATACTCCGTATAGTTAAAAACAAACAAGGGTATCTCACTTCTACCTTGTTGATATATTTCCAAGAATTTCTTTTTGTAGTCTATGTTATTGTCACCTATATCATTGGTGTTTAACTCACCGTCCTTCACTAGAGCAAGGTCAAAAGCATTAGGCTTCGGTTGTTTTCTCTCAGTAAGATTCTCTGGATTCAAATATATGTCATAGAAGTACTTATCTGCAAGGTCTTGAAGAAAATAGAGGTATGTTTTAGTGTTATGCTTTGGTTCTTCAAAGAGATATAAAAGACAATATAATAGATAATTCTTACGCTGTTTAGGTGTAAATGCAACCTCGAACATTGAAAGTAGATGCACTAGCTCAAGTTGAACACCCTCATCTTTCTCTGCTAAATTCTTAAAATATTTATTTTTACTTGACTCCATATAAAATTTCTGTAACTTCCAAGGATTATCTCCCACCATTTCTCTGTCGTTAAGAGAATGGTGAACAATATAGTTGTCAAGAAAGAACTTGGCTTTTAGAAGGTTGAAAGTAAACTGTTTGACAAATTTAGATTTATCTTTTACAACCTCCAAGGCCTTTTTGAACTCATTGAGCAACTCTTTGTCATCCAGAATAAAGTCTGTCGGCATGAAATCTGAATGTTCCATCCTTGTGAGCTTCAATACAATAAGTAGGAAGTTGGGAAAGTCTATGATGGGTTGGAATCTATCAATTTGAACAGTTAGACTGCTTTCTTCTTTTTGAGCTGCTGTTTTTTGAAGCAGACTCATAATAGTTTGATTTCCATTTATTTCGTCTTGTTTAGGAATCTCGTTAAAATGATTAATTATAAAATTATGTAAGTTTCTTCCAAATATACTGGTTTCAGGGAGCGTTTGTTGAATATACATACTCATTTCACTGCATGCTTCCCATACTTTGCTAAAGATGCTCATCTCATTTTTTTTCTTGAGATGTTGGCAAAGTATAGATTTCACTATCTCATGTTTCTCTAATTGTTCTCCACGAGAGTTCATTACCTCAAAGTAATGGTTCAGATCAACATCCTTAGGAACATGATAATGCACTAAATGAACCTTGTTTTGGAAGTATTCTTCAAAAATATTCTTGTCTTCTTGTTCTATAATTGTGTCAATTGCTTTCTTTGCATACTTGTATCCGTTTATAATTCCTTCATCTACTTCGTCATCTATATTGTGGTATTCGCTTAAATTATCGATTGTTCGGGCCGAAGATTCTCTTGCACTATAAGTTAGTTTGTTTTTGAAACCCTCTAGTTTTAGTGCTTTAGATATAATATATATAGTTGTCAAACGTTGTTGCCCATCAATCACCTCATACACATTATCTCCTCGTTTATAGGTTACTAGGGTTCCTATATAATAAGGGATATCCTTATTTTTCTTGCAAGAATCATGTACATCCTTTATTAAGGCAGTAATTTCATCTTCTGTCCACGCATAGTTGCGTTGATAAATAGGAATTGTATATGTTATTACTTCTGAGCTATTTTTATAAATGTCAGCGATTGAGCGCTCATGAAGTGGTAGTTCTTTTTCCTTCATATTAGTCATTATAAAATGTATTTACTTTAAAAAAATGGAGATAATTGCAGTATATTCCTTTTTCTTTTTGATCTATAGTTCCTTCGTCAATGCTTTTCTTTATTCTCTTATCATCTATGTCATACTCAGATAGGGGAACCAGTTTATCTGCAAGAATACTTAATAATGCTGCAGGAGTATCAGAGTCAGATATTAATTTATAGATGTTTAGTGAGTTGACAAGAACTCTGTCTGATTGTTCAAGTACATAGTTTTGAGCCGATTGCCAACCTAAATTAATATACTGTGCACGAAGTGAATACGCCCAAATAAAGACATAAATAACAAATTGTTCGAATAATTCTGTATCTTCCTGTGTCGGATAAGTGGCAGGACAGAAGCGATCAACATATAAGAGTAGTGCCGTATCAAATAACAAACGAGTTATTCTATTGCCCACACCTTTATTGAAAAATTTATCTAGTGTTTCTACAATTCTATTACCCTTTATATAAAAGCCTTCATATTTACTGTTGTCTTGAATATCTTTCAGAATGTTATAATAGTGTTTTGTATAATCAAAGAAAGGCTTACCTGCAATAATAGGAGTATTCAATTGAAAGGCATTCACTTCTCGAATTCCGGAAACAAAAGGCATTGCCGATGAATTAATGAAGTCGGCATACGAGAAAGCGCTCTTATAAAATTGCGCATATGGTGTACGTGCCATTTTGTTTATACCCTTAAATTTATAGATATTATGTTCGCTAAGGCTGTACGACCAATTTCCATTTATCCATTCTTTGATACGATATAAGTAGTCACCAAAGAATGAAGCCAATTTGTCTTGTGGAATCTTTTCCCACTCTTTTACAACTTGTTCAACCTTAGTATTATCTAAATCTGACATCTCACGCAAATGGTATGCCTTTAATAAGTCGTGAGGGTATAATGCTTTTCCACGAGCATTCTGAGAATCAAAGAACTGAAATGCAGTCGAAATGTCGTCAGTTATTACAATAATAAGTTCACAACGTTTTTCAATGAAGTCTCGTAATCGTTTCATCTCATTGATAAAGTTCACGTTCTCTTCATTCTTACTATCCTTATACACTCTGCGTCTAAAAGCGTTGAGGTTGTTTGGAATGTTATGTTGATTGTATGTATTGTCAAAAACTTGCTGATTTAGAAATCTTATATTGTGTCGATTAGTCTCTTTTTCAAGCTCATACAATGCATAGAGCAATAGAGAGAAGGTTATTGAACGTTGTTGTCCATCAACAATATTGAAAACTTCATCATCTTTCGGTTTCTGTTCTCTGTGTAAGATAAGTGTACCTACTCTATAAACTTCTTTATTGTTGTTGCGAGCTTCAATAATGTCATCAAGTAATTGTATTGCATTGCGTGCAGTCCACTTATAAGGGCGTTGATAATTAGGTATCTTCAATTGGATATTTTCTAATGTACTACCATCTCTCAATTGAGAAATTTTGTTCTTAATAAATAAGTCTCCTATGGTAGCTCTACCCAATTTTAAATTTATTGTATGTTCCATTTTGATTTTAGTCTTTGTATATTCTTAATAGATATACTTTGTTTAGTTTGAGTCTTAGTCGTTAAGATATATCGTGGCTCATTAACTTTGTTATAATAAGTATAAATTTATATATTATTGCAAAGATACATTTTTATCTGCAATGCACACTATAAATTTTATCTTTTTTAAGAAGTTGTTTTGTGGTTTCCTACAAACAAAAATCTCAGAGCTATAGAACTCCTTTGCAATATCGCTGCTTTTGCATTGTAAAAGGAATGCTATTGAAAGGTAAAGTCACTGCTTTTAGAGTATAAAAACAGTGACTTTATAAGGCGTTGATAGTAAGATAGTTGTGTAATAAAATGGGAGGCTCGTTATGATAGTGTGTTTTATCTCCAATTCTTTCCCTCCTTTAACTCTCCTATTGCTTGTTCAATATAGAGAATAAGCGGAGGAGGGGAGGGCTTTTTCTATACACATTGTTTGTAGTTGCAGTGGTTTATACTAGTTATTCTTCTTGTAACTCAACACAGCCCAACCGCCCATAAATAGTGATATGCCAACCAATGCAAATACTTGGTGGGCAATGTTACTGAAATTTCCGCCTCGAATAAATACCGTGCGCATAGCTTCTATGAAGTAACTCACGGGATTTATGTAGGTAGTGAGATAGGCAAATGAAGGCATAGAGCGTGTGGGAGTGAACAGGCCAGATAGCAAAAGCAATATAACAACGAAGAACCACATCACAAATATGGCTTGTTGCATGGTGTCGGAGTAGTTCGAAATGATGAGTCCGAACGATGAAAAGAACAACGCAAGCAGCATTGCAAGCAAGTAGATGAGGGCAACGTTGCCTGCAGGTGTTATGCTATACACAGCCCAAGCCAATGCAAGGCAAACCGTTATGATGAAGAATGCGATGATCCAATAGGGTATAAGCTTCGAAAGAATGAATGTTCCTTTACCTACTGGCGTTACATTTATCTGTTCAATCGTTCCCTTTTCTTTTTCACTAACGATGTTAAGCGTTGGCAAGAAGCCCGTTACCATCATTATCAACATAGCAAAAAGAGCAGGAATCATAAAGAGTTTGAAGTTGAGATGATTATTATAGAGATACAATGTAGCTATCTTTGACTGAATTGCGGATGCTGTTGGGAGGGCATTCGCAGAAACTATC
>QWCO01000349.1_pt1 | contig 23806 bp, 13 predicted proteins | sample 1972611 | NCBI WGS metagenome assembly QWCO01 (sample SAMN09866706, study PRJNA288562) | Human oral metagenome isolate term1_saliva, whole genome shotgun sequencing... | reverse complement strand
CGTCAACACATAGGCCAAGCGATATTTGTTCTTCGCCACCGGGCAGCGATAGACGGTGGCACTGCGCACGTCCACGCTTTTGCGGTCGGCCGACCACGCGGCTTGCACCTTGAGTTGCACAGCGCTTTGCGCACCGGAGGCTTTTTGCACGTCGGCAAGCAGGCCAAAGGGCTGTTCCTCCGTGCCACTGTTGCCAAAATAGGGCGCAACATTGTGGCTTCCGTTGAGTACGATTTTGGGGCGGCCGGGAAAGAAGCGAAACACCTCGTAATAATCGCCCGTGTCCAAAGCGTCGCCATCGTGTGCCGCCAGTCCGATGTAACGATCGGCCGCCACGCGGTTCAAATGCTCCAGCGAGGCGATGCCCGGCGGGCAATTCGGACACCACATGCCCGTGAGATCCTCGACCACGGCCTTGCGCCACACCGGACGCGTGAGGGTGTAGCGCTTGCTGCTGCTCATCGGGAAGGAGTTGCGGTTGGGTTCGCCGTCGACTCTCACGATCGTCACCATGAAATCATCGACCCCGGGGTGGGCTGCGGGCGGAACATCTACCGTCAACGTGGCGGCGTCGTTGTAGGTCAACGGCTTTTCGAGTTCTAAGACGTGCTCTTCGCCGGTGACGCCACCGATAGTCAGCGTGTAGCTCACGCGCTTTACTTCCCTTCTCTTCTCCCAGTTGTTGAGCAACACACGGGCTTGCCCTTGCTGCCCGGGAGCAACATAGACCTTGTTGGCCACGGAGCAACTCACATTCTGTGCAGAGAGTTGAAAAACAATGGAATAGAACAACATCACCGCCGCGAAGAGCCGCGACGACGGAGAGGAGGTGCGAAAGACGTTTTGCATTTTTGTTTTATAGCGAAGGTATTAAATAGACTGATGATGCAAAGTTACGATTTTATGCTATACGAAATGAGAATATAAGGAGTTTTATACCGCTCGCGCCTTATCTCTCGTCGAACTCCGTTTGCACGAATCAAAAGTGGACAACTTTTGCGAAAAATCAGTGCACTTTTTCTCGAAAACGGGGAACTTTCGAAGAGAAGTCCACCCTTTTCCATTCCCTCACCCACGTCTACGACGTAAGCACCGAGCTGAAAGAATGAAGTTTGCACACCAACGAGTGAGGATTAAAATAGGATAGCAGAAATAAAGCGGGATAAACAAGGAAATCTAAAAATGTTGAGAATTATTCTGTGCCCTCAATTCTAATCAGTACCTTTGTAAATACAAAAAAGTCGGAGATTGCGACCAACAGACAAACATCCGTATTGCTTGAACCGAGTCACAAGCAACTGGAACCGGTTAGGGAAATGGAATGAATGAGCGTAAGCCCCCTGCTATACCGTTTCCGAAGTTTCCTTTCTCTACACATGTAACATAACTGCAGTGAACAAGCAACAACTAGCCAATAGGATATGGGCATCGGCCAATAAGATGCGCTCAAAAATAGAAGCCAATGAATATAAAGACTATATTCTTGGTTTTATTTTTTATAAATTCCTTTCAGAGCAAGAGATTAAGTTCTTTCTCAGTAAGAAACTTCTCAGAGAAAGGTTTCGAGAAGTGCTAACCGAGGAACAGCCGAAATTCGTGCAACTCGCACAGCGCAATCTTGGCTACTTCATCCCTTACGAATATCTCTACTCTACGTGGTTAGAAGCAGGACACGACTTTTCTGTGGCCAACGTCCGCGACGCTCTCTCTGCATTCAATCGATTGCTTATCCCTATCCCGGAACAGGCAGACCACCAAACGAAAGCGGATATTGAGAAAAAGCGCAAAGTCTTTGCAGACATTTTCGAGACACTCCATGGAGGATTGAAGAACTTAGGAGGTTCAGAAGGAGAACAAACGACCGCTGTACGCAATCTTCTCGCACTGATCAAAGATATTCCCATGGACGCTAAGCAAGACTATGACGTGCTGGGCTTCATCTACGAATATCTCATCAGTCAGTTTGCAGCAAATGCGGGTAAAAAGGCCGGGGAATTCTATACACCACACGAAGTGTCGGTGCTCATGTCTGAAATTATAGCCTATCATCTCAGAGGGAGGAACAAAATAGACATCTACGATCCCACAAGTGGTTCGGGTTCGCTCTTGATCAACATCGGGCGTTCGATAGCCAAACACTTAGAAGGAGAAAGCACCATCAAGTTTTATGCGCAGGAACTGAAAAAGAACACCTTCAACCTCACGCGTATGAATCTTGTGATGCGTGGCATCCCCCCCGACAACATCGTGGTGCGCAACGGCGACACCTTGAAGAGCGACTGGCCCTACTTTGAGGAAGGCGACCCCGAAGGCACTTACGAGCATCTCCTCGTAGACGCCGTGGTGAGCAATCCGCCCTACTCTCAGAGCTGGGAACCGCCTCGTCAAGGCAAGACGGGCATTCAAATCAAGATAGACCCGCGCTTTGAATATGGCATCGCCCCCAAGAGTAAGGCAGACTATGCTTTCTTGCTTCACGATCTCTATCACCTCAAGAACGATGGGGTAATGGCCATTGTCTTGCCCCATGGTGTGCTTTTCCGTGGAGCATCGGGCGACGGTTCGGAAGGCTCCATCCGCGAACAGCTCATTGAAAACAACCATATTGACACCATCATCGGACTGCCTGCCGACATTTTCTTCGGCACCGGTATCCCTACGATTATCATCATTCTGCGCAAAGACCGCCAAGAGAATAACGTCCTTTTCATCGATGCCTCACGCGGATTCACCAAGGAGGGCAAAAAGAACAAACTGCGTGCCTCAGACATTCGCCGCATCGTAGACACCCATATCCGACGTTGCGACGTCGACGGCTTCGCGCGCGTGGTGGCAAAGGAGGAAATCAGACAAAATGGCTACAACCTCAATATCCCGCGCTACATCAATGCTGCGGAAGCTCCTGAATCGTGGGACATGCACTCCATCTTGTTTGGCGGTGTGCCTCGCGCAGAACTCCTGCGCTTTGCTCCCTACTTTGAAGCACTGCCGGGCCTAGAAACCACCCTCTTTGCGCAGTCCGACACTCCCCACACACAGCTGCAGGTGGAAGATTTGGAAGCAACGATCAGCACACATCCTGCCGTGCTCGCTTTTAGACAAAACTACCAAGCAGCCTTTGCTGAATTCCACAGTTTCCTCAAGCACGAACTTATCGAACAGATGGAGACCATCAGCATCGCCAAAGAAGAAGAAAGCATCACGGCGCACATTTTTGAGAGTCTTGCCCAGGTGCCTTTGGTAGACCGCTACGAAGCTTATCAGCTCTTTGCCGACCAGTGGACGAGCATTGCGCAAGGACTCGAAGTCATCCAGAGCCAAGGCTTTGGGGCCACTCGTGTGGTCGACCCTAAGATGGAGCTGAAGAAGAACAACGCAGGAGAGGAATATGAAGTGCAAAATGGCTGGGAGGGGCGCGTACTTTCCTTCGACCTCGTGCAAGCCCACCATCTTACCGCTGAGGTGCAGACCATCGAGGCGCAGGAGCAAAGACTCGCAGAAGCCACCCATGAATTAGAAACCACCTTCGATGCGCTGGACGAAGAGGAGCGCAACGAAGTCTCCTCCGAAGAGGGGGCTTTGCAACTCAAGGAAGTAGAGCGTCGTTTGGGCGAGCTCCTCACCGAAGTGGAAACAGATGAAGTGCAGGCACTTGAAGATTATTTGCTCTGGTCGGGCAAAAAGGAGAAAGTGGCGTATATCGCTGCTCACCCTGAGGTGGACTGGCAGGCCATGGACACGGCTAAGGACGGCACTTATGCCGTCAAGGCGGTGAAGGCGCGCATTGACACTTTGCGCAGGGCTTACCACTTTGAGGAGGAAACCACCGAGGCACAACTCATCCGCATCACCCATCTTTCGGCAGAAATCAAACAGTTGACTGCAGACATCAAGAGCAATAAGGCACAACTCATAGAGCGCACCAAGGAGGTCATCGAGCAGGAACTTTCAGACGAAGATATCCTAGCCTTGCTCTCTGCGCAATGGATTGATTCGCTCTACCACAAACTTGGGGAACTCCCACAGCATGTGATCAGTGACTTGATGCAAGAGCTCAAAGACTTGGTGGCCAAATACGATACCACCCTTATGGACGTGGAGCGCGACATCCGGGAAGCCTCGGATTCGCTTGCCACGATGATCGACGAACTCACCGGTTCGGCTCACGCCCTCGAAGCGCTCGCTGAATTTAAGAAACTCTTGCTCAACGCTTTACCCTCCGACTAACAATGAAAAAAAAGAAACCAGAAATCAGATTCAATGGATTTGAAGGGGAGTGGGAGACAACTACGTTGGGAGAGTGCTTTCTGGAGCGTGTAGAAAGGTCTGCTGAAGGCGAACTCATTTCTGTTACTATTAGCCATGGTGTAGTAAGAGCCTCTGATTTAGATAGAATAGACAACTCAAGCAATGACAAGTCTAATTATAAGGTAGTGGAAGTGGGTGACATTGCCTATAATTCTATGAGAATGTGGCAAGGAGCTTGTGGCTATTCTCTTTATAAAGGCATCTGTAGTCCAGCATATACAGTAGTAATTCCTCAGAACAACATTGATGTGGTCTACTGCTTTTATCTGTTTAAGAGAAATGAGACTCTACAACTCTTTAGAGTCAACTCTCAAGGACTAACTTCAGATACTTGGAATCTCAAATATCCTGCATTTTCTCAAATCAAATGTAGCTTCCCCTCCCTCTCCGAGCAAGAGAAGATAGGTTTATTCCTCACGACCTTAGACAAGCTCATAGCGAAGCTCGAAGCAAAACTCGATAAGCTCCGCAAGCTCAAGCAAGCACTCCTCGAGAAGATGTTTGTAAATGTCAATAGGGGAAATGAGACACCAGAAATAAGATTCAAAGGCTACACAGATAAGTGGCAAGTCAATAATGTGGCTTCTATATTTGAGACATATTACGACAAGAATCATCCCAATCTTCCAGTGTTATCTGCAACGCAAGAGTTTGGTATGGTCATACGCGATAATATAGGCTTTCAAGTGCAACACAACAAAGAAAATGAAGTAGGATATAAGCGCGTTCTACCTGGTCAGTTTGTGATTCACTTACGTTCATTCCAAGGAGGATTCGCACACTCTATGGTGGAAGGTGTCACCTCTCCAGCCTATACCGTAATGCAGTTCAAAAAATCGACAAAGCAAGATGACATCTATTGGAAATACGTACTAACCTCTAAAACGTTTATCAAGCGATTAGAGACAGTTACTTATGGTATACGAGATGGGCGTAGTATTAGTTTTGAAGATTTTTCAGAACTAGACTTTACATTCCCCTCTCTCTCCGAGCAAGAGCAGATAGGAAAATGCTTTACGCTGATAGACACTCACTTTAGCAAGACTTCCACCAAGCTCACGAAGCTCCGCAATATAAAGCAGAGCTTGTTGCAGAAGATGTTTGCATAGTCAATAAAAGAAAGTACGCAAGATGAATACATTTGAGAGCGAAGCCAAGTTTGAAGAAGCCGTTATCAGAGAACTTCAGCGCAATGGATGGTCGGAACAAGTGATCAAGTATCCCACGGAGGAGGACTTGATGCAGAACTGGGCGAACATTCTCTTTCACAACAATAGCGGTAAGGACAGACTCAACGATCAGCCACTGACCGCAGGAGAGATGCGCCAAATCATAGAGCAGATAGAAGACTTGAAGTCGCCCGTAGCGCTCAATGGATTCATCAATGGACGCACCATTAGCATCACACGAGACAATCCGAATGACCCCGAACACCTAGGGAAAGAGGTGAGTCTCTCAATTTACAACCGCCTAGAAATAGCAGGCGGAAAGAGCCACTACCAAATCGCGCAACAGCCGAAGTTTGAGCGAGGGAAACGCATCCTTCCCGACCGACGTGGCGACTTGCTGCTCCTCATCAACGGGATGCCTCTCATCCATATAGAGCTGAAGAGTAGCAAGGTGCCGGCGATACAGGCTGCCAATCAAATAGAGAAATATAGCCATGAGGGCATCTTCACACGGATGTTCTCCTTGGTGCAAATCTTCGTAGCGATGAATCCCGAAGAGATGCTCTACTTTGCCAATCCCGGCATGTCGGGACGTTTCAATAGAGATTACTATTTCCACTGGGCAGACTTCAACAACGAGCCCATGAATGACTGGAAAGAGATTTGCTCCGCCTTCCTCTCTATTCCTAAGGTGCATCAGCTCATTGGCTTCTACACCATTGCCGACAAAAGCGATGGGGTGCTGAAAGTGATGCGTAGCTATCAGTATTATGCTGCCAATGCCATCAGCACGCGTGTGGCTCAAAACGACTGGAATGCTCGAGAACAAAAAGGGGGCTACATCTGGCACACTACAGGATCGGGCAAGACGATGACGAGCTTCAAGGCTGCTCAACTCATTGCGGCGTCGGGCGATGCGGACAAGGTGGTGTTTCTGGTAGACCGCATTGAACTCGGTAGTCAGAGTTTGCAAAACTATCGCAGCTTTGCCGGCGACAGTGAAGAGGTGCAAGACACCGACGACACTGGCATCTTGGTGAAGAAACTCCAAGATGAGGGCGCAGGGAGCACGCTCATTGTGACCTCTATTCAGAAGATGAGCCGTGTGAATGCCAAAGACCTAGCGGAGCGAGCCAAAGAACTCGAACAGATACAGCGCAAGCACATGGTGTTCATTGTAGACGAATGCCACCGCAGCACCTTTGGCGATATGCTCATCACCATCAAAGCGACCTTCCCCCGTGCACTCTTCTTTGGCTTTACAGGGACACCGATCAAGGATGAGAACCAGAAAAACATGAACACCACACAGACCGTCTTTGGCGAATCGTTGCACCAATATCTATTGGCAGATGGCATCAAAGATGGGAATGTGCTGGGCTTCGAACCGAAGGCGATAGAGACCTACAAGGCGAAAGACCTGCGCCGCGCCGTAGCACTGGAACAAGCCAAAGCGCGTAGCGAACAAGAAGCGCTATCGGACGAAGACAAGAAAGAGATTTATCTCAAATACACGCTGGGCAACACGGTGCCTATGGCCGGCTATGTGAGGGAAGATGGAAAGTACGTGAAAGGCATAGAGGACTTTCTGCCCGAAAGCCAATATAGCAACAAGAAGCATCATCTTGCCGTGGTGAACGACATCAAGGAGAATTGGAACATGCTGAGCCAGTGCGGTAAGTTTCACGCTATCCTTGCCACACGGAGCATTCCCGAGGCTATAGCCTATTATCGTTTGTTCCGAGAAGAATGTCCGGAACTCAAAGTTACGGCGCTCTTCGACCCTAGCATCGACAATGTGGAGGGAATGACCATCAAAGAAGATGGTTTGGTGGAAATACTTGAAGGGTATAAAGCACTCTTCGGAGTGAGCTACACGCTGCCCACCTATGCACAATATAAGGTGGACGTGTCGCTCCGACTTGCCCACAAAGAGCCCTATCGCAACATCAAACCCGAGGCACAGCTGGACCTCCTTATTGTGGTCAATCAGATGCTCACGGGCTTCGACTCGAAGTGGATCAACACGCTCTATATGGATAAAATGATGGAGTATGAAAACATCATCCAAGCCTTCAGCCGCACCAATCGTCTCTTCGGTCCCGACAAACCCTTTGGTATCATCCGTTACTATCGTCGTCCGCACACCATGCGACGTAACATAGACCGCGCAGTGGAGGTGTACTCTGATGGTAAGCCTGTGAAACTCTTTGCTGATCCCCTCGTGCATAACCTCAGGTGCATCAACCTACTCTTCACCGAGATTCAATATCTTTTTAAGCAAGCAGACATTACGGACTTTGTCAAGTTGCCCGACAACGAAGCAGAGCGAGCTCGCTTTGCCCAACTCTTTAGTAAACTGAATAAGCATCTCGAAGCTGCACGCATACAGTCCTTCCGCTGGAGCAAACTCAGTTATAAACTCAAAGACGAAGACGGGAAGACGACGCGTATCGTGGTGCTACTCGATGAACTGACCTACCTCACGCTCGTGCAGCGCTATAAAGAATTGCTAAATGGTGGCGGAAGTGACGGCTCATCATCGTCTAGTGCGCCCTATGATATAGACCCCTATATTACGGAAATTGATACTGCGATGATTGATGCCAACTATCTCAACAGTCGCTTTGAGAAGTATCTCCGCACTTTGCATAACGGAACTGCAACTGCTGAGGAACGTGCGTCTGTGTTTGAAGAACTGCACCGCTCTTTTGCCTCCCTATCACAAGGTGAGCAACGCTTTGCCGAAATCTTCTTGCACGAGGTAGAACAAGGAAGAGTGAGTTTGGAACAAGGAAAGACTTTCAAAGATTACATCGTAGACTATCAAAGCAAAGCGCAGAATGACCGCATTCACGAGGTGGCACAATACTTTGGGCTTGACGAAAGTTTGCTTCGTGAGATGGTCAATCTGCACCTAACACTGGGGAACATCAATGAGTACAATCGTTTTGACAAGTTGATAGATTCTGTTGATTTAGAAAAGGCTAAAAGTTTTTTCGAGCAAGAAACAGGAACTGAGATGAGTACCTTCGAAGTCAATCTTGAACTAGATGACTATCTTCGCAGGTTCCTTGTGGAGAGGTAGAAGCTCTTTCCCCGAAATTTGCGCTTTGTCGATCAATCATATTAGCAGACCGCACATCTGCTGTATGAGACAACGAAAAGCAGTATTCGTCTTATTGAGTATTGTGATAAGAACGAAGTTAAAGCAAAAGGCTGAAGTCCAACGATGGACTTCAGCCTTATTATGTATAGTGAAAATGCTTTTACGTGACGACAATTAAATGGGATGAGTCGTGAGTCGGTGATGGGTAATGTCCGATCTTTGTTCCGTTGTAAGCTTCATTGTTCTTGATTTGATTTTTGATTTCACCACAAATATAAGAACTTTGGAGCTTACACACGTTTTGAGAACAGTATCACCGAGGCGGTGCGCCTTTTCATCGGCCACGGCTCACAAGCACAAGACGAATAGCCTTTCGCCTTCGTGCTTTTTCAACGCGGGGGCGGGGCAAAGGTTGAAATGCTCGGCATGGCCTGTGCATCTTAATGAAGCCGGCTTGGCCTCCTCTCCCCTCTTGGTGGCACGACATGGCGCTTATCGTCTACTTCGCCACACTCTTGTGGGATTTCTCCCCAAAACGGGAACCGAAAATAAAAAAAACACCATTGCTTTGCAACAAAAAAAACAAAACAATTATCTTTGCAGCAAATGACTGTCGCCCTTCGCGCAACCGGGCGACGCAACGCTTTCCGGTACGCCCTCGCGCTTTCTTCGGGGCAGTGTCGTCTTCCGGTTCGCGCCACGCACGGCCGCCGAGCAGGGCGCGAGCACCGCAAGAAACAACGCACACTCCCAGTAAACGCAATGCACGAATTCAATGCGCAAGCAAAAAATAAATTCAACTCACCTACTCACCCACAAATGAAAAAGCTAGTATTTCTACTCTTTGGCTTATGCCTGTATTGCTTCACAGCGTGCGACAGCGACCACGAACCGACAAAGCCCGTTCGTCCATTCAACGGCGACACCTTGGCGCAAATTGCGTGGAACTTTCCTTACATCGTCGAAGAGCATTACCATTCCATCTCGGGGATTGTGCCGGAAGGAACGACCTATCGCGTGCCGGTGATCCCCCGCAGCGTGGAAGACCGGACGAAGAAGGAGTATAACGAGCAGGACGTGGACAAGGTGGCTCACCTGGTTTTCCGCGCCACGGTGCACGGCGACACGATCAATCGCCACAAAAAAGAATTTGAAACCCTCGCCCGCCAACTGCACGCACTGACCCTACCCACCGTTGGCACCTCGCCGGTGCTCTGCGGTGTGAAATCGATCAAGGCCGTAGGCGTTGCGGAAAATGGCAGAACTTACGATCTCAGTTGGGAAATGAAACTGCGCATCCGCGACTATAAAAGCAGAAGGAAATACGATTCGGGGCGCATCGTCACCTTGGAATGTGAGGATACGGAAAGCTTGACGGCCAGATATGTCGTTCAGCTCGGTCAAATCAGAAAAGCCGAACTGGCGGAACACATCCAACCGGAGCTGAAGTTCTATCTCCCGGTGAAACGGTGCATGGACTTTTCCTCCATCCGCTTTGACATCACCCTCTTCAACGGCGAAGTCCTCAGCTTCCAACACAAGTTGCCGAGCAAGTCGGTGCTGCAAGAGTTGCCGAACAATTCGGTGCTGGAAAACTACAAACAATACGGCTTTGAAAGGGAAGCTACCTATTTTACCACACTGTGGCCTGTGCCCGAAAAGGAAATAGGAAGGTAATTGCGCAAACCTTCTGAGAAGGTGCAAATCCCGAAAATGAAAATCCCGCCGACTAATCGATTAGTCGGCGGGATTCGTTGTTTATGGGAATGGGGGGGTGCACCCCCTGACTATTTTAGGAGGTTGCCTCTGCACCCTGCGCGGCAGGAAGGGCCGAGCCACTGCTCAGACGGTGCACGTCAACCCAATGAGGGTTCACTCCATGTCGTGGATGACCATGCCGGTGCGGAGTTTCGGCTCGAACCAGGTGGCCTTGGGGGGCATGATGTTGCCGGTGTCGGCAATGCGCATCACTTGTTCCATCGTCACGGGATAGAGCGCCAAGGCGGCCTGCATCTCTCCGCTGTCGACGCGGCGACGCAGTTCGTCGAGTCCGCGCAAACCGCCGACGAAATCGACGCGCTTGGAGGAACGGAGGTCGGTGATGCCCAACTGTTTGTCGAGAATCAGGCGCGAAGAAATGTCGACATCGAGCACACCGATGGGATCTTCGGGATCGAAGGTGCCGGGGCGCGCATCGAGCGAATACCAACGGCCGCCAAGATAGAGCGCAAACTGGTGGGCGTGTTCGGGACGGAAGTTTTCGGTGCCGCGGTCGCGGACTTCAAAATCGTCCTCGAGGCGGCGGAGAAACTCCTCGGGCGACAAGCCGTTGAGGTCGCTCATCACGCGATTGTAGTCGAGAATGGTGAGTTGCTCGGCGGGGAAGCAGACGGCCAAGTAGTAGTTGTACTCCTCGCGGCCGGTGTGATTGGGATTGGCCTCGGCACGGGCGGTGCAAACGCGCGCGGCGGCGGCAGAACGGTGGTGGCCGTCGGCGATGTAGAGGGCATCCATCTTGCCGAACTCGTGGGTGATGGTGGCGATGTCGGCTTCTCCGTCGATGAGCCAGAGGGTATGGCGGAAACCGTCGACGTCGGCCACGAAGTCGTAGAGCGGCTCTTCCTTGGCGATGCGCTCGATGAGAGCGAGCAACGCGGCATTGTGGCGATAGGCCAAGAAGGCGGAACCGATGTGGGCGTTGGTGGCGGTGAGATGACGCACGCGGTCGTCTTCCTTGTCGCGGCGGGTGAGTTCGTGCTTCTTGATGCGGCCGGCATTGTAGTCGTCGACATGAGCGGCGAGGACGATGCCGTACTGCGTGTGGCCGTTCATGGTTTGGGCGTAGAGGTAATAGCACTCGCGCTCGTCTTGTACGAGCCAACCTTCGGCAATGAAGCGTTCGAGTTGTCGGCGCGCTTCGGGGTAGACACGGGGGTCGTGCTCTTCGGTGCCCTCGGGAAAGTTGATTTCGGGGCGGATGATGTGATAGAACGAGCGGGCATTGTCGCCGGCCTCGGCACGGGCTTCGGCAGAGTTGAGCACGTCGTAAGGACGCGACGATACAAGGTGGGCGAGGCCGGCGGCGGGACGGAGGCCACGGAAGGGTTTCACTAAGGTCATGTTGGTTTAGATATTAAGGGGGTTGTTGTTGTGAAAGAATGGGCGAAGCACCGGAGACATTACTCAGCGATTGACGCGGAAGGTGGTGTCGCCGGTGGCAAAGAAGCCGACAATCTGACGCGCGGCGGCGAGGCCGGCATTGGCGTTGGCTTCGGCGGTTTGGGCACCGAGCTTTTTGGGCGTGGCGTAGTAGCGATTGCCGAGAGCGGCGACGAAGTCTTCGTGGCGGTCGGGACGAATGTCGGTGAGATAGGAAAGATCGGTGCGCTCGGTGAGGAGTTGCAGGAGTTCATCTTCGTGAATGATTTCCTTGCGCGCGGTGTTGATCAAGATGCCGCCGGGGCGCATGAGTTCGATCATCTCGCGATTGACAAACTCGCGGGTGCGGGGCGTGGCGGGGGTGTGAAGACTGACGATGTCGCACTGCTGCACGAGATCATAGAGGTTGTGTGCGGCGTAGGTGCCGTCTTCCTCGATGCGCTCGACGCGATTGAAAAAATCGTAGGCACTGACTTCCATCTCAAAACCGCGGGCGATGCGGGCTACACAGCGCGCCACGTTGCCGTAGGCCAAGAGACCGATGCGCTTTCCTCGCAACTCGGTGCCGGCAGTGCCGTCGTAGTTGTGGCGCACATGGCGCACGAGCAGCCCGAAGACGAGTTCGGCCACGGCATTGGCGTTCTGTCCGGGGGTGTTCATCACGACGATGTCGCGCTCGGTGGCGGCATCGAGATCCACATTGTCCACGCCGGCACCGGCTCGCACCACAATGCGCAAACGCGGAGCGGCATCGAGCACTTCGGCATCGACAAGGTCGCTGCGAATGATGAGGGCGTCAACGTCGGCCACGGCGCTGAGCAAGGTGGCTTTGTCGGGGTATTTCTCGAGTAGGCGGAGGGTGTGACCCGATGATTCGACGATGGCGCGGATGCCTTCGACCGCTGCGGGGGCAAAAGGCTTTTCGGTGGCGATAAGTATGTTCATGGCGGTGCTGTGTATGAGGTGAAAAGAAGTGGGGCGGACGGCTTGCGGCGCATCCGCCCTTGATATTCAGGCGCGATGCTGCGCTTCAAAAGCTTGCATGGTCTCGACGAGCGCTTGGACGCCTTCGAGGGGCATGGCATTATAGATAGAGGCGCGGAAACCGCCCACGGAACGGTGGCCTTTGATGCCGTGCATGCCGCGCGCGGTGGCGAAAGCGAGGAATTCGGCTTCGAGGGCTTCGTGACCTTCGGCCATGACGAAGCAAACGTTCATGAAACTGCGGTCGGCGGGGTCGGTTACGGTGCCGCGGAAGAGGGGGTTGCGATCGATTTCGCCGTAGAGGAGTTCGGCGCGCTCACGGGCACGACGTTCCATCTCGGCTACGCCGCCTTGCGCTTTGATCCAACGCAGGGTTTGCAGGCAGGTGAAGATGGGCACGACGGGGGGCGTATTGAACATGCTGCCCTTTTTGATGTGCGTACGGTAGTCGATGATCGTGGGCAGCGGACGGGTGACTTTGCCCAAGACGTCGTTGCGCACAATGACGATGGTGACTCCGGCCATCGAAAGGTTTTTCTGCGCGCCGGCGTAGATGAGGGCGTATTTCTTCGGATCGATGACACGAGAGAAGATGTCGCTCGACATGTCGGCCACAAGGGGTACGGGCACATCGAAATCTTCGTGCCACTCGGTGCCGTAGATGGTGTTGTTGGTCGTGACGTGAAAGTAGTCCACATCGGCGGGCACGGTGAAACCTTTGGGGAGGTAGGTGTAGTTCGCGTCTTCGGAGGAAGCGACTTCGACGACTTCACCGAAAAGTTTGGCTTCTTTGAGGGCGTTTTTCGCCCAAGTGCCGGTGTTGAGGTAAGCGGCTTTGCGCTCAAGGAGGTTATAAGGAACGTAACAGAACTGCGTGGAGGCTCCGCCGCCGAGGAAGATGACGCTGTAGTCTTCGGGCAGTTGCAGCAACTCGGCCACGAGGGCGCGGGCTTCGTCGATGACGGCTTGGAAGTTGGCACTGCGGTGGCTGATCTCCATGAGGGAGAGGTCCATTCCGTCGAAATTGAGGCAGGCGTCTGCGGTGGCGCGGATGACTTCTTGGGGAAGAATGGAGGGGCCGGCGCCGAAATTGTACTTTTTCATGATAATATGGAATTAGGGGGTTATGAACAATGAGTGAATGCGTAAGCGGCGACGTTGCTGGGGAGCGGGGTGTGACCTTGTCTACGAACGAGGGTAAAGGGACACCTGTCCGCGGCGAGAAAACATCGGCCAAACGTACGCTGAAAAGCCGAGAAAGGGAGGTCTAAGAACGCCGAAAGGTCTCGAACCGCGCCGAGTGGCGTGATTCAAGACCTTTGGGAGATGTATTACGTTGCAAGACTCATGTGGATAGAAAACTATTACACGATGAGACAAACTCGGCGCGACAACTTAGACGATGCCTTTGCCGTGACAGTTTTTGAACTTCTTTCCGCTACCGCAGGGGCAGGGTTCGTTGCGAGCGGGCAGCTTGTCCTTGACAATGGGCTGCTGGGCTACCTGTTCGCCGGAGAGGGCTTCGGCTTCTGCACCGGCGGGAACGTCGATGAGGTCGCCGGCTTCGTCGAACTCTTGCTTGGTTTCGGTGTAGTGGCCTTCCGAACGGGGCTCTTCCTCACCGCCGTCACGTACTTCTTCGCTGGCTGTGCCGGGGATGAAGGCGCGCATGAGCGTGGAAACAGAGCTGTCGTTGATATCGTTGACCATGTCGTCGAAGAGCTTCACGCTTTCGATCTTGAACACCACGAGCGGATCCTTCTGTTCGTAGGACACGTTGCGCACAGAGTGTTTGAGTTCGTCGAGTTGACGGAGGTTTTCCTTCCAGCAATCGTCGATATTGTGGAGAAGGATCGACTTTTCGAATTCGCGAACGACGTTGCGCGATTCGCTTTCGTAGGCCTCTTTGAGATCCACACGCACATTGTAAACAAGACGTCCGTCGCTGATGGGCACGAGGATGTGGTCAAACTGCTCAGCCTGCGTTTCGTAGACTTGCTTGATGACGGGGATGGCCACTTCGCGGAGCTTCTCCATCTTGCGGTTGAAGGTCTGGATGGCGGCTTCGAAGGCTTTTTCGTAGAGATCTTCGCGCTTCATGCTTTCGTATTCCGCCTCGGTGAAGGGAACTTGCATGGCGAAGATTTCGATGAAGCGATCGACGCAACCGGGATAGTCGCACTTGTCGATGGTGTCGACAACGCGATCCCAGATCATGTTGGAGATGTCCATGCCGATGCGTTCGCCCATGAGTGCGTGACGGCGCTTTTCGTAGATCACGGTGCGCTGCTTGTTCATCACGTCGTCGTATTCGAGCAGGTGCTTACGCGTACCGAAGTTGTTTTCTTCGACCTTCTTCTGTGCGCGTTCGATGCTCTTGCTGATCATGCCGGACTCGATCATCTCGCCGTCCTTGAAACCGAGCTTGTCCATGACACGCGCGATGCGTTCGGAGGCGAAAAGACGCATGAGTTTGTCTTCGAGCGAAACGTAGAAGACGGAGCTTCCGACGTCACCTTGACGACCTGCACGACCACGAAGCTGGCGATCGACACGACGGCTGTCGTGACGCTCGGTGCCGATGATGGCCAAACCGCCGGCAGCACGCACTTCGTCGGTGAGTTTGATGTCGGTACCACGACCGGCCATGTTGGTGGCAATCGTTACGGCGCCGAGCAAACGCTCTTCTTCACGCACTTGTCCGTTTTCGTCTTTGATCTTGACGATGCCGGGGGTGCTCTTACCGGCCTGCGCTACAATGTCGGCTTCCTTTTGGTGGAGTTTCGCATTGAGCACTTGGTGCGGGATGTGACGCAGCTTGAGCAAACGGCTGAGCAATTCGGAGATTTCAACCGAACTGGTACCCACGAGAACGGGACGACCGCTGTTGCGCATGCGTTCCACTTCTTCGATTACGGCATTATACTTCTCGCGCTGCGTTTTGTAGACGCGATCATTCATGTCGTTACGTTGAATGGGGCGGTTGGTGGGAATTTCCACCACATCGAGCTTGTAGATATTCCAGAACTCGCCGGCCTCGGTGATGGCCGTACCGGTCATACCTGCGAGTTTGTGATACATGCGGAAATAGTTCTGCAGCGTGATGGTCGCGAAGGTCTGCGTGGCGGCTTCGACCTTGACGTGCTCTTTCGCTTCGACGGCTTGGTGCAAACCATCGCTCCAACGACGGCCTTCCATGATACGACCCGTCGACTCGTCGACGATTTTTACTTGTCCGTCTTGGATGACGTAATCGTCATTGAGCGTGAACATCGAATAGGCTTTGAGCAACTGCTGGAGCGTGTGCACGCGATCGGATTTCACGGCATATTCGGCGAGTAGTTCGTCTTTCTTCGCCACGCGCTCTTCGTCGGAGAGGTTCGACGCTTCGAGAGCGGAGAGTTGTCCGGTGATGTCGGGGAGCACGAAGAGCTGATCGTTCTGCACCTGATCTGCCAACCACGCGGTACCCTTGTCCGTGAGATCGCACGAACGTTGTTTCTCGTCCACCACGAAATAGAGGGGTTCAACCGCTTCGGGCATACGGCGGTTGTTGTTCTCCATGTAGATTTCTTCGGTCTTGAGCATGCCGGCCTTGATACCGGGTTCGGAGAGGAACTTGATGAGCGGACCGTTTTTGGGGAGCGCTTTGTGCGAACGGTAAAGCGCGAGGAAGCCTTTTTCGCGATCCTCCTTGTTGTCGCTGGCAATCAAGCGCTTGGCTTCCGTGAGATACTCGGTGGCCAGTTTGCGCTGCACCTGATACAGACGATCGACAAGCGGCTGATACTCTTCATACATTTGGTCTTCGCCCTTCTCGACGGGACCGGAAATGATGAGCGGGGTACGCGCATCGTCGATCAACACGGAGTCCACCTCGTCGACGATGGCGTAATAATGCTTGCGCTGCACGAGATCCGAGGGGCTCATGGCCATATTGTCGCGCAGATAGTCGAAACCGAACTCGTTGTTCGTACCGAAGGTGATGTCAGCGTTGTAAGCACGACGACGAGCTTCACTGTTAGGCTGGTGCTTGTCGATGCAGTCTACGCTCAGACCGTGGAATTGGTAGAGGGGGCCCATCCATTCCGAGTCACGCTTCGCGAGATAGTCATTGACCGTCACGACGTGTACACCGCGACCGGAAAGCGCACGGAGGAAAACAGGGCAGGTAGCCACAAGCGTCTTACCTTCACCGGTGGCCATTTCGGCAATCTTACCTTGGGTAAGCACAACACCACCGAAAAGCTGCACGTCGTAGTGCACCATTTCCCATTTCAGGTCGTTACCGCCGGCCACCCAGTGGTTGTGATAGATGGCATGCACGCCGTCTTCGTCGAGTTCTACGAAATCTTTCGTCACGGCGAGTTCGCGATCGTAATCCGTTGCTGTCACCTTGATCGTTTCGTTCGTCGCAAAACGGCGCGCCGTGTCCTTCACGATGGCAAATGCCTCGGGCAAGGCTTCTTCCAAAGCCACGTCCATGCGCTCAAGCACTTGTTTCTCAAGTTTGTCGATCTGCGTGAAGAGCTGTTCGCGCTCTTCGATGGGCGTTTCTTCGATCTTGGCGCGAATCTCGCTGATTTGCTGATTGAGATCGTCGGCCGAGCTCTGAATATTATGTTGCAACTCGCGCGTTTTTGCACGAAGTTCGTCGTGGTTCAAAGCCTCAATCGCGGGGGATACGGCTTTGATCTTTTCGACCCACGGCTGAATCAGCTTCATGTCGCGGGTGGCTTTGCTGCCAAAAAGTTTGGAGAGGAGTTTATTGAAATCCATAGGATGTTTTTTACGAGAGAAAGGGGCTTGCGCTGTTTGAGATGAAGCGGAGAATGCGCCCATGGAAAAGTGAAAGTTCTCGCTCATGCGCGAGGAGGTGGGAAAAGTCCACTCAAAAGAGCGGAGAGTGCGCACATCCGCTGGGAGCACGTATGCGCAACGCTTTCGACACCGTAGGCGCCAAATATTCGACGCACACCGGCGTACCGATCTGCCGGCGGGCGATCCCGCATCCGTAGAAGATGAGCGGAAAATCGGTACGAGCGGCAGTAACGGGAGCCGATGTCTGTCCGTCAGCGCCGATGCTGCGCCAACCCGGACGCAACACGATGATCACATCGCCCGAGCGCTGGGGGAAATACGCGGCCTGCGCTGCCGATGATGCCTGATTCGAAGCACCGGTCAAGAGTTCGCGACCGGTATAAACGGTTTTAACTCCCGAAAGGTCGAGGAGGAAATCAGCGGCCCGGCGTTGGAGTTCTCCGAAGTCGATGCGCTGTTCGCTGATGCGCCGGCGATTGAAAAAGATTTCCGTGCCGAAAGTCGCATCGATATAATTGCCTTTTCCGTAAAGGTTGGCCAGATAGATATTGAGGAGGCTCACCGCACGGCGCATGTCGAACACCCCGCCGGGAAGACGCAAACGCTCATCGTCGGTTTGCTCGCGATCGAAAGTGCCGGTACCGGCCAACGTAAAGAGCACGCGCCCTTTACCGGCTTTGGCCTCTGCCGATTGGATGATCGTGGACAAGGCGCGATCGAGCCGCACATAGGTGTCTTGCAATTCGAGCGCCGAAACGGCGGGAGTGCGTCCATTGTAAGTGCCGGCATACAGCGAAACGTTCAGCAAATCGGGCGTGCCGTCCGCTCCAAGTGCGGTGTTGTTGAGCACATCGGCCACAGCGGCGGCCATTTCATCGTTCACCATCGCCGACGTTTTGAACGCCCCGAAGCGTCCACTGCCGGCCATGCGATGTGAGAAGGGTTTTACGGTGGTGCCATTTAGCAACACCGTAGGTTTGTTGCGTTGCAAAGGTTGCCACGTCCCGGCGGCCAAACGACGATCAATGCTTTGGCGCGTATTACGGAGGTCGGCCCAAAGCGGCAACTCGCCATAATAAGAAGAGGTGACCCACTGTCCGTTCCGATCATCGATCCACACGGCCTGATCCGCCGCATGTCCGCCGGACAAGATGGCCATGGTAGCCTGTGGAGCAATCGAGACGACATAGGCATGTCCGCCGGTGGCCAATTTTAGCTCGTCGGCCAAGGTGGTCACGAGCAAAGAGGCGGGCGAAAAGCGGTCGGTCGTGCCGCGCCCCTGCACCGTGGCGTCTTCTACCGCAACGGTGGGACGCAGTGTTTCGCGGTGGAGAAAACGCTCCCCGACAATACCGTGGTTCGCCGGTGTCGTACCGGTCACCAAAGTGGCGGTGCCCACTGCACGATCACGGGGCACAACAGTATACACCGCTTGCCGATAGTAACACCCATCGCGCAACAACTGTTGGAAACCGTCTTCAACATAGAGTGGAGAAAACGTTTCGAGATAGTCCGAACGCAGTTGATCGATGAAGATATTGACGACCAATCGCGGCATCTCCCCTTCATTCCCTTGCACACGTTCCCCCTTGGCCTCGGCGGAAGCCAAGATCGTCATCACCGTGATGAGCGAAAGTAGGAAATTGTGCTTGTGCATGCGCGTGGGTTATCGAGAAATAGGGAGAGATGATATAAAGAGGAGGAGCAAAAACGACGAACTGCGTCAGTTAATCCTGTTCGTGCTCCGACCTTGAGCGGCGGGCATCCACCGTCGAACGGCGGAAGATGGCCACACCACGAAGTAGCAAAATCAGTGCCAAGGGCACAGTCGCCGGCGAAAACCATTGCAAACCGGCTGCCCAAGCAACGAAATAGCCCACTGCACCGAGCAGCGGAACAAGAACGGCGAAATCTCGGCGCTGTTTGCGCAACGCCCAAAAATAAAACGCCATATAGAGGAGCCACAAGGGGCTAAACAGGGTCAAGAGCCAGTTCGTGCCGACAGCGGGATGCTCCGACCAGCCCACCAACAGCGTGAGCACTACGCCCACCAAACCGGTGAGAATAAAAAAGAGCGTGTCAAACGTGCCGACCCAAATGCGCCAAGCACGACGCGTCACCACCGTGCGATCCAACGAACGCTGCTCACCGACCGTAAGCAAGACGGCCAAGCACAGCAAGCCCCAAAACACCACTTTTGGCGTAAGGGGCGATGCCACTTGATGAGAGGAGGTCGTGAACGGAATAAGGGGACTTTCGACCACCACCAGCGAACGCATTTTCCCGTCCGCCCCTTGTATTTTCGCCGACTGCCACATTTTCTGCGCATAAATCGGCAAAAAGTTCATTTTCGGCAAGTCCTCACGCGCAAATTCGCGATCCACCTCCGGCCCGAGCAACAAATCTTGGCCAAATTCATACCAAGGGCTCTGCACCGTAAACTCATGAATCATTTGCCGCTGTGTCAACTTCTGCCCGTCGCCCTTCAAATTCGGGAAAACCAGGCGTTCGCCGTGCTGCTTCAGCACCTTTTCCACCGCCTCAATCGCACGCGTGGTACAATTATCATAGAGGAAGTTGTAGCGATAAGTCCATTCCGGCATTTCGAGCGTGAGGCGATCCTGCCCCCCGCTGAGGTTCGGCACGAGATATTCACGCACCTCCGTATGATGCTCTTCGATGATGGCATTGAGCGCTCGCTGCACATCGCGCGCCTCAGCCGGTGTCAGGTCGAGCACCTGCGCCGTCACGGGCGCATCATCCTCGATATAGGTCTGGGCAAAAAGCGCCGTGCTCTCTTTCGCCATCGAATAATCGGTGCGACCGAGCACAAAGCGCAGCATAAAATTGGGCGTATTGAACGAGAACCAACCGAAATTATACGTATCGTCTTGCGTCGGCTGCTCTACGTTGCGCACCCGCAATGCCGTGTGCCCATAGAGGCGATACACTTCATGTCCGGGAGCGCAAGTCAGCAAACTCACTTCCAGCGAATCGCCATCCCGTTCTTGCGGAGCAACACGCACACCGAAAGCCCTTGTCACCATCGACAAGAGACAAATCGTGAGGAGAGTTTTTAACGTCAACTTCATTATGCGCTACAATAGATTGTGGCAAAGTTACACATAAATCAGTGGCGAACAAAATGTACATTTGCTTTTTCTCCACCCGTTTGCGCTTTTCCTTCTCTCACCGCCCCGCTCCACGCTCCCCTCCCCTTCTACATCGCACGCCACGCCCCACCTCAACGACGCGCCCGAACTCCCTCGTCCCTGCTCCGCGCCCCTGTTCGCCCACAAAATGCAAGCCCAAAACACAGAATCTCGAGAACTTGTTTGGTCATTTCGAACGAACATTGTACTTTTGCACACGGTAATCAACGCCAAGACCACAAGGAGAGATGCCGGAGTGGTCGAACGGGCCGCACTCGAAATGCGGTGAACGGGCAACTGTTCCGGGGGTTCGAATCCCTCTCTCTCCGCAAAGTGGCTTCAAGATGACTTCAAAATGGTCGTCAAAACAGCCTTCAAAATTAGCGTAAATCGTTGTAAGACTTATACTTACAACGATTTTTCTTTGTATATAAGCCTTAAACCCTAGGTTTTGATAGTCATCATTCGGTCAAATTCTGCTACATAAACTGCTACACAAAATAATGCTACAGAAAAAGTGTAGCAGTGAAGGCAAAATGAAGGGCAAAATGAAGGCAGTAACGCAATCTCTTTCAATGTATTAGTAATTAACTTTGTAGCCAAGTGCTACACTAAAGAATGATGCATTATGAGACAATCGTTCAAGGTGTCCTTCTACCTACGCTCTAACTATGAGAACAAAGAAGGCAAATCGCCTGTCATGCTCCGTATCTTCCTTGGAGGAGCAATGAGTAACTTAGGGTCTACCAAGATTTTTGTAGACAAGTCGCAATGGAACAACAATACTAGTCGACAAAAGGGGCGTTCTTCCGAAGCTCTTGCTGTCAATGCCAGTCTTGATGCCATCTCCACCAACCTCCACAACATCTATCGCAAGTACGAAGATGATGAAAGTATCTCGCTTGACAAACTTCGTGCTGCCTACCTCGGGCAAGCCAAAGAGTACACAAGTTTTCTTCCTGTCTTTGATAAATTCATAGACGACATTCGTCAACGTGTGGGGCACACTATTAGCAAGGAGAGCTTGCAGAAGTACAGCGTCTTGCGCAAACACTTTGCAAACTTCCTTCTCCATAAGTATAAGCGTAAAGATTTAGGGCTAACTGAATTCACGCCAGCCATTGTGCAAGATTTTGAGCTATACCTCACCACCATTGCCGCTTGTGCTTACAATACTGCTGTGAAAAAGATGAAGACCTTGAAAACAATTACGCTTTATGCCCTCAAGCGTGGTTATCTTCTCCAAGACCCATTCCTTGATCATCATTTTCACCTCAATCCAGTGGACAGAGGTTTCTTGACAGACGAAGAAATACTTTGCATTGCCAATAAAAAAATAGAGATTCCCCGTTTGGAGCTTGTACGTGATCTCTTCATCTTTTCCTGCTTCACTGGATTAGCTTACATAGATGTCGCCAATCTTCGCAGAGAGCATCTCGTGATGATGGACGGCAAAGCCTGGATTATGACACGCAGGCAAAAGACAAATATCGAGAGTAATGTGTTGTTGCTCGATATCCCCAAGACCATTATTGCCAAATACTGCGACAATCCCAATTATCCTTCACGTGAAGGCAAACTATTTCCAATCCTTTCTAATCAAAAGATGAATGCTTATCTCAAAGAAATTGCCGATGTTTGCGGTATAAAGAAAAACCTCACCTTCCACTTGGCACGTCACACATTTGCAACGATGTCACTTAGTAAGGGAGTGCCGATGGATGCTAGGACATACCAACATCCGCACAACGCAAATCTATGCACGCATCACCAACAAAAAGATTGAGCACGACATGGAAGAACTTGCCGATAAACTCGACAAATTTAATGACGCCATGGGACTCTAGAACACGAATGTATCACTTTTAATCTCTATATTTATTATGAACACAAAAGCAACACCCGAGCTTTCTTACTTCCGTTTGAAACTCACAGCCTATCTCCGCGACCATCAACCCGACCTTGTGGACGATGCCACCTTCGTTTCCTCTCGTTCCGATGCAGCCCTCACCGCCTATTGCGATGCTGTAGCGCAGGGCTTCTCACACCCCGAAGCCGAAAGCATTGCCGGCAATGTACTCTTTGAAGGCTTGCATTTCTCAAAGTATGACACCCTCGTGTCTGTTTTGGAAAACGAATTTGAGGCAGAGCTTCCTAGTCCACTACCTGAGAAACTCGCTCCCATTCTCCTCCGCAATAAGGCGGTGCAACGCGTCTTTGCCAACTACAACCTCACGGACGACTTTGCCGCAAGTCCACAGTACGAAGACCTCTACACCGAACTCACAGGAACGATAGTCTTGATCATCGAGCAAAACAATTTGCCTACCGTTGAAGGAGCAAACGCTGTGGAATAGTTATCATTTGTCATATCGAGAGTGCGGTGGTATCAAGAGCTAAGATAGGTATTTCGCTCCACTCGCCAAGCATTTTTCAAACCCTTGTCTTAGGTGTTACGAACTATCTTGTTATTGCTCTTGAACCACCAAACACTCTTCGATATGAATCATCAAATTATGCCCACAGACCTTCACTCTCCAGCCTTCAACCGAGTAGACAAAACAGCTTCTCAGCAAGACAACGCTCCTTCCAGCGTGCCTGCGCCCAAGCAAGTCCATCGTTTCTCTTGGACACGCTTCATTGGCTTAGTCACACTTCTTGCGTTGCTTATCGGCTTTGTATCTCTTCTTTCCAAGCTCGTTACGCCACAAGTCGTCACCGCGATTTCCATTCTCGGAAGTTTCCTCTTGTTACGCTTTGTCGTCAAAGTAATTTGGGAAATCACTTTCACGCTCCTGCGTTACTTGTTTTGGTTCGCTGTTCTCTGTGCTATCCTGCTCTGCGTGCTTTGATAAGCACAGCCTTCTCTCAAACCGAAAAGTGGTTATCTCTTCGCGAGATAGCCACTTTTTCTTTTATGCTTTTCTTTTTTCTGGATAGTCGAAAGATTATGGCTTTGCACTTTCGCTTCTTCATCATAGCTCCACTTGATGCCCCTCCAAGACGGATGCTGTTTCCTCTTTTCTTTCGCAAAGGTAGTAGGTCGCTTTAGCACTGCGTCAAGGTCAAGTCTAGCGATTAGTCGAGAAATCTCCAGCTCCGCT
>QWCO01000586.1_pt1 | contig 23959 bp, 18 predicted proteins | sample 1972611 | NCBI WGS metagenome assembly QWCO01 (sample SAMN09866706, study PRJNA288562) | Human oral metagenome isolate term1_saliva, whole genome shotgun sequencing... | reverse complement strand
GCAAGTCAATCAGCAAGCACGTCAGCTTCTGAATCAGCGTCAACAAGCGCAAGTCAATCAGCAAGCACAAGTGCCTCTGAGTCAGCATCAACAAGTGCATCAGAATCAGCAAGCACATCAGCTTCTGAATCGTCGTCAACAAGTGCTTCAGAGTCAGCAAGCACATCAGCTTCTGAATCAGCGTCAACAAGTGCGTCAGAATCAGCAAGCACATCAGCTTCTGAATCAGCATCAACAAGTGCGTCAGAATCAGCAAGCACAAGCGCTTCTGAATCAGCGTCAACAAGTGCGTCAGAATCAGCAAGTACAAGCGCTTCTGAATCAGCGTCAACAAGTGCGTCAGAATCAGCAAGCACATCAGCTTCTGAATCAGCGTCAACAAGTGCGTCAGAATCAGCAAGCACATCAGCTTCTGAATCAGCGTCAACAAGTGCCTCTGAGTCAGCATCAACAAGTGCGTCAGAATCAGCAAGCACATCAGCTTCTGAATCAGCATCAACAAGTGCGTCAGAATCAGCAAGCACAAGCGCCTCTGAGTCAGCATCAACAAGTGCATCAGAATCAGCAAGCACAAGCGCCTCTGAGTCAGCATCAACAAGTGCATCAGAATCAGCAAGTACATCAGCTTCTGAGTCAGCGTCAACAAGCGCCTCTGAGTCAGCGTCAACAAGCGCTTCTGAATCAGCAAGTACATCAGCTTCTGAATCAGCGTCAACAAGTGCGTCAGAATCAGCAAGCACATCAGCTTCTGAATCAGCGTCAACAAGCGCTTCTGAGTCAGCATCAACAAGTGCATCAGAATCAGCAAGCACATCGGCATCTGAGTCAGCAAGCACAAGCGCATCTGAATCAGCAAGCACATCGGCATCTGAGTCAGCGTCAACAAGTGCGTCAGAATCAGCAAGCACAAGCGCATCAGAATCAGCAAGCACAAGCGCATCTGAATCGGCATCAACAAGTGCGTCAGAGTCAGCAAGTACATCAGCCTCTGAGTCAGCATCAACAAGTGCGTCAGAGTCAGCAAGTACATCAGCCTCTGAATCAGCGTCAACAAGTGCGTCAGAATCAGCAAGTACATCAGCCTCTGAATCAGCAAGCACAAGCGCATCTGAATCGGCATCAACAAGTGCGTCAGAGTCAGCAAGTACATTGGCTTCTGAATCAGCGTCAACAAGTGCATCAGAATCAGCAGGTAAGTCAAGACAGCAATTGCCGAATACAGGTACAGAAGCTTCTAAGTCATCTGTACTCCTTGGAGCTTTGGCAGCTGTGACTGGTCTAGGTCTGATTGCGAAACGCCGTAAACGTGATGACGAAGAATAATCGGATTAAAAATACATAGAAAGTATTATTGTCTCGATTTATGAAGAATCCCTTGGATGAAAATTCATCCAGGGGATTTTTTTGATTTATTTCGTCGTAAATGTCAAATAATGATCTATAGTTGTATTCGCATTTTTCTTGTATATTGGATTGAAATAAGAGGTGAACAAATTTATTGGAAAAATCAAATTAATTTCTACAAATGTTTTAGAAATCGTGATGTACTACTCTAGATTCAATCTACTATACTATTGTAGACTATGGTAAACAAGACTTTATACTCAATGAAAATCAAAGAGCAAACTAGGAAACTAGCCGCAGGTTGCTTAAAACACTGTTTTGAGGTTATAGATAAGACTGACGAAGTCAGTCACATATATACGGCAAGGCGACGTTGACGCGGTTTGAAGAGATTTTCGAAGAGTATTAAGACTTCTTTTTGCTTCTTGCTTAATATTCTTATAAAAATGAAATTGCATTTGCATGACTTTGAATTGTATGTAAGTTGCTTTTATTATAAGGCTATTTGTGGTAAGATGTATATAATAACAGAACGCTATATAGTACCTCTATATTAATGGTTAGTAACATTAAATTTGTATAAAAGTTTTAGTTGGATGACAAGTTATTCATATTGTAGGCACACTGATAGATATAGTCAATTTAGTTGAAGGGAGAGAGTTTTAATTGCTATCTGGAAAATTTTGTTTGTTTTCACATAAAAATAAGCAACACCAACGTTATTTTCAATTCTTATCTGATGGTAAGATTAGAGATATTGGTGGAGCAGGTCATGATAATGAGCGATTTTGGAAATTAGAAGATCAAAAACTTAAATTATATTCTAAATCAGAGCAACTAACAGCAGTTTTTGAGTGTTGCTATGAAGAAGTAGGCCATTCCTACTGGGAAGGTTTACATCAGGAAACTATTCCCTTAGAAATACGAATATATGATTCGCGTCCAGATTTATTTGATTACTTGACAAAATATACTTGTCGTTATTTGATTGATTACGGAGCCTTAATGGTAGGGAAGCATACGTATGGCATTCCACAATTAATTGACTATGACCACGGAGGTCAGGTTATAATTGGTGATTATTGTTCTATTGGGCATAATGTTCAATTTATAACTGCAAATCATGATTTAGAGTTGATTACAACCTATCCATTCAAGAGTTTAGAGGTATTTTACACGGATGAGTCATTGCAGATGACTGATGATCATATTTTGAAAAGTCCAACTCGAGTTGGTAATGATGTTTGGATTGGAAATAATGCGCAAATCATGGCTGGGGTAATCATTGGAGATGGTGCAGTCATAGGAGCAGGTGCTCTAGTGACAAAGGATGTAGAACCATATGCTGTTGTAGGAGGCAATCCAGCCAAAGTGATTCGTTATCGTATAGCAGACGCTATATTCCGTGAGCAGATGTTAGAAATTGCGTGATGGAATTGGCCGGAAGACATTATTTCTGAACGATTGGATAAAATCATGAGTAAGGATATATCAGGATTTATAAAAGAATACTTACCAAATGCTGGGAAAGTTAAACATGATTGATCTGTTATCAGAAATATTAGAATTGATTTAGAATGTATCTTAAAGAAATGTGTATTGAAATCGACTTTGTTTTTATATATTGCATCAGAAAAGGAGTATATGATTAAAATGATGGAAAAAATAAGTGTTATTGTTCCTGTTTATATGTCAGAACTATATCTTGAAAAATGCTTGGATAGTATCGTTCAACAAACCTATCAAAATCTTGAAATTATTTTGATTAATGATGGCTCAACAGATGGTTCAGCAGCAATCTGTCAACGTTATCAAAATCAAGATGCACGTGTTAAAGTCTATCATAAAAGAAACGGTGGAGTTTCTTCTAGCCGCAATCGTGCCTTGGAAGTTGTAACTGGGGATTATATCGTTTTTGTAGATAATGATGACTGGTTGGAGTTGGATCATATCCAAAATCTTTATGATTTATTGAAAAAAACAGATGCAGATATTGCAATCGGAAACTTTACTCAATTTTTGGATGATCAAGCTAGTTTTTTGATTCATGTAGGAGCAGGTGATTATTTCGAGAAGACTTATACGCCATTTGAATGGTTTTATCATCAATATGACAGTAAGTATAATCTCAGTCAATGCTTTACAGTTCCGTGGGCGAAGTTATACAAGACGGAGTTGTTTAAAGATATTGTATATCCAACAGATAAAAGTGTAGAGGATGATTACACAACTTATAAAGTTTATCTTCAGACAGATAAAATTGCTTTTATGAATAAGGCTATTTATATCCATAGAAAACGTTCTACAAGTGTTACAAGGACAGTCAATCTTGCAGATGTATATCCCTTAAAGAGTATTGAAGAACGTATGACTATTCTCCAATTGATTGGAGCTCCTCAGGAGTTATTGGATAGAGAAATTCAAGCTTATAAATGGCGATTATCTATTCATGAAGAAGAAACTCTTAAACATGGAGACGTGGAATCTTATCAACAAATTTTGGTCAAAAAAGCAATTGCAGCTAAATATTTTAAAGGTTAGTAAAACACATTTTACAAATTTGTTTTTCTTTATTTTTAGATAGAAAAAGTGGCCTGTACTCAAAAATTAGAATGTTATCTAATTTTTGATGTGGGTCGCTTTTTTACGTTTATTAGATAGCTATTCTAAAATAATAAGGCTAGTTATATCAATAAATTCCTAAAAGATACTTGATATGCATATAGACGAGTCATTTTTTAGATGTCTGCGATGAATTAAAAATTTATCTTTAGGATTGATCATTCTAAAATGCTATTATGTAACTGCAGTAAGATTATAAGGCTAAATATTTTAAATTATTCAATTTGTGTTTTTGTATCATTATACAATTTTGAGTTTAATTATAACTTGGTACTGTATGGACGATTCTATCAATGAAATAAATATATTTTTTTAATTTGGAAATTCCTTAATAGCTTAAAAATAGCAAAAAAATGTTATAATAGTAGGAAAGGAGAACGAGCTCATGAATGAAAAAATTACGGTAATTGTGCCAGTTTATAATGTTGAACATTATCTAGATAAATGTTTGGATAGTTTAATTAACCAAACTTATAAAAATCTTGAAATTATCGTTATCAATGATGGCTCTACAGATAATTCGGGGATAATTTGTCAAGAGTATGCACAAAAAGATAATCGGATTATTTACATTGAAAAAGAAAATGGTGGTTTATCAGATGCGAGAAATGTAGGTCTGGACAAAATGACTGGTTCCTATGTAACTTTTATTGATTCAGATGATTGGGTTGAGTCGGATTATGTAGAAGTTCTATATAATAAATTAATTGAGTATCAAGCAGATATTGCGATTGGAAATTATTATTCTTACAATGAAGATGAGGCTATGTATTACTTTCATATAAATGGTGAGTCTTATTATGAGAAATTGTACGATAATATTTCAATCTTTGAAAATTTATATGATGCAAAACAAATGAAGAGTTTTTCTTTAATATCTGCTTGGGGTAAAATCTATAAAGCTAAGTTGTTTGATGATATCCGATTTGATAAAGGTAAACTTGGTGAAGATGGATATATAAATCAAAAACTATATTTATTGGTTCAAAAAGTGATTTATATAAATCAAGGTCTGTACGCATATCGCCAGCGAAGTGGGAGTATTACAAAAACTTGGACAGAAAAGTGGATGCACGCCTTAGTTGATGCTATGTCTGAGCGTATTACTTTACTAGCTAATATGAATTATCCTCTTGAAAAACACTTGGCAGTTTATCGCCAGATGTTGGAAGTCAGTCTAGCAAACGGTCAAGCTAGTGGCTTATCTGCTACAGAAACGTATAAAGAGTTTGAAATGAAAAGAACTCTTTTAAATAAGTTATCAGTACAGTCGCAAAAGGAAAAGAAAGCCATTGTCCTCGCAGCAAATTATGCATATGTAGACCAAGTTTTAACGACTATCAAGTCTATTTGTTACCACAATCGCTCAATTCGTTTTTATTTGATTAATAGTGATTTTCCAAATGAATGGATGAAGCAATTAAATAAGCGCTTGGAAAAGTTTGATTCAGAAATTATCAATTGTCGGGTAACGTCTGAGCAAATTTCGCGTTATAAAACGGATATTAGTTACACAGTATTTTTGCGTTATTTTGTATCTGACTTTGTGCAAGAAGATAAGGCTCTCTATTTAGACTGCGACTTGGTAGTAACTAAAAATTTGGATAACTTGTTTGAAACAGATTTGCAAGACTATCCATTAGCAGCTGTTCGAGATTATGGAGGAAGAGTATACTATGGCAGGGAAATGTTCAATGCGGGTGTTTTACTAATCAACAATCGTTTGTGGAAACAAGAAAACATGTCCCAACGCTTGATAGATTTGACAAATGAGTGGCATGACAAGGTGGATCAAGCGGATCAGAGTATTTTAAATATGCTCTTTGAAAATAGATGGATAGAGATGGAATTTGACAATAACCATGTTGTGATTCATAAGCAATTTACAGACTATGAGTTACCAGCAGGTCAAGATTATCCTGGTATTATCCACTATCTCTCACATAGAAAGCCGTGGTTTGATTTAGCTGCGCAGACCTATCGTGATGTTTGGTGGTATTATCATAGTCTTGAATGGACAGAGTTAGGAAAAAATCATCATTTACGACCATTACACAACTCACATATCTATCCTATCAGAGAACCGCTTACTTGTTTAATTTATACATCTTCAGATTATATTGAACAAATTGATACATTGATTCAATCCTTGCCTAATATTCAATTTAAGATTGCTGCTAGAGTGATGGTCAGTGATCGTTTGAAACAATTGTTGGTTTATCCAAATGTAACTGTTTATGCTGGAATTAATTATTTAGTAGAACTAGATCAAGAATTAATTGAGACTAGTCAGGTACTTTTAGATATTAATCATGGTGAAAAAACAGAGGAAGTGTTAGATCAATTTTCAGAAAGAGGAAAGTTAATTTTAGCTTTTGAAAATACAAAATATCGTGAAGTGGGACAGATAACCTACAAAGTCGAACAAGTTCAAGAAATGATTGAAAAATTAAGAGAGTTAAATAAATGAAGAAAAATCATATCGTTGGAGATGCTTTGATTTTAACGATTAGCGATCAAATCGAGCAGTTGGATTATCTCCTAGACAATTTGCCAGATATTTGTTTTCATATTGCAGCTCCTGTACAGTTTTCAGAGAAAATTTGTAAATTAGAAACTAAATATAATGTTCGTCTCTTAACAATTACGAATGAACAACAGTTGAACTTTTTAGTGAACGTCTGCGACATCCTATTAGATATCAATTGTTTTCAAGAAGTCGATTCTATTGTCTCCAAGTTTGTCCAGGCTGGTAAAACGGTCTTGGCTTTTGACAATACAGTCCATGGAAATCAAGGTCAGGAAGTTTTTTCATCAAGCAATCCAGATGAATTGGCTTGTCGAATGAAAGAGTACGTCAATGAAGTTAGAGTAGGTACCAATCATCGAGAGAAAATTATCCAAGATGGAAATTGGAATGTGTTTCAAATAGATAATATGGCTAACTTCATGGTAGGGGATAATGTTATCTGTAGAAATTTTGAAAATTTTCATGCCTCTTCTGGCAAGTTAATATTGCATGATGGTGTCTTTATCAATAACTCTTGTAGTTTCAACTGTATGGAAAGAATTGAAGTCGGAAACGGAACTATGATGGGGGAAGGAGTTCGTTTTTATGACCACGACCATAGTTATACAGCTAAAAAAATCGAAAAAGGGCAGTGGAATACAGCACCAATTAGAGTTGGAAGAGATTGCTGGATAGGAAGTAATGTCACGATTTTAAAAGGAGTGACGATTGGGGATAATACCATTATCGGGAAAATGAACTAATTAGTATTGTAGTTCCAATCTACAATGTTGAGAATTATTTACGAATGTGCTTAGATAGTATTCAGAATCAGACGTATCAAAATTTCGAATGTTTGTTAATAAATGATGGTTCGCCAGATAACTCTGCTGATATTTGTAGAGAGTATGTTGAGAAGGATTCTTGTTTTCGTTATTTTGAAAAGGAAAATGGAGGTCTTTCATCAGCACGAAATGTAGGAATTGAAAATTCTAGAGGGACGTACATTACTTTTGTAGACTCGGATGATTGGTTAGATTCAGATTATTTAGAAGTACTACATTCAAAAATAGTAGAGTATGATACAGATTTTGTGATAGGAGCATATAAACAGTTTAATATGTCTGATAATTGTTATTATTTGCATGTTTGGGATAATGATTACTATGAAAAACAATGGAGCAGTCATGAATTATTATCTCAATTACCAAGTCTTGAACGGAATGATTATTCTTATACAGTGTCTTGGGGGAAACTATTTAAACGTTCTTTATTTGACGAGGTATTATTTAACGAGCAACGTAGATTTGGTGAAGATTTTGAGTGTAGTTTTAAATTGTATTTAACTATGACCAGTTGCTTATATATTCATAAGGCACTCTATAATTATAGAGTACATTCAGAATCGATGGTGAGAAAAATTAAGACAGAGAGACAACTAATGGATGATGTAGAAATTCGACTTGGACGAATCCCTTTTCTGATTGGAAGAGGAATTGATCCGACTCCTTACATAGAAGGAATGAAGAATTTTTTACAATGGCGTTTGGATACGAAATCTGATGTTGGAGAAGGTGAATCAAATGCTTTGTGTATGTATAGAGAAGTACTTAGAAATTTATAGAAGGTTAAAATGAAAAAGAAATTGTCTTAGAATTTACTAAGAACCCAGCTCTAATTTGTAAAATTATTGGAATTTTGAAATTTATGTTTTAACTTCTACAGAAATGGGAGAAATTCTAAGAAGTTTAGCAAGTTATGAGAATATTAAATTACATCCAACTGTCATGAGGTGGATGTGAAAGAAAATGATAGAAGAATGGGATGTTTATTTAGATATTAATCATGAATTTAAATTTCCTGATGTTTTAGAATGAGTGCAAGAGGCAAGGTATCAAATGAAACGTGATTTTTATCATCATGGAAAGCTATAAAGTGCAACCTATATCTTCCTTTTAATACTTTGCTAAATAGAATAAATACTTGCATTAATTTTATCAAGTGATTTAGGTATTAAGATAAATAAGTAGTTGCAGTGAACGATGGTCTAGATTAGAGTTGGAAGAGATTTCTGGATAGAGATTAATATCACAATTTTAAAAGGAGTGATTATTGGAGCAGGCTGTCTTATTTGCAATAATATTTCGACAAATGGAAAATGAACTAATTAGTATTGTAGTTCCAATCTACAATGTTGAGAATTATTTACGAATGTGCTTAGATAGTATTCAGAATCAGACGTATCAAAATTTTGAGTGTTTATTAATCAACGATGGTTCTCCAGATAATTCAGCAGATATCTGTAGAGAATATGTTGATAAAGATGCTCGTTTCCGTTATTTTGAAAAAGAAAATGGTGGATCATCTTCAGCAAGAAATTTTGGAATTGAACGTTCGACTGGTTCATACATTACTTTTGTAGACTCTGATGATTGGTTAGAAAATGATGGATTATACCTGTTATATAATGCTTTGCAAAAAGAAAATGCAGATATTAGTATAGGACGTTATAATTGTTATGATGATTCGCGCTGCCAATATTTATTTTATGATTCTAATCCAGATGATTCTCTTGAAGTGATTGAAGGAAAAGAAATTATTGATAGAGAAGGTGTGGAAGAAATGAGAAATGGGAATTGGACTGTAGCTTATTTGAAGTTATTCAAGAGAGAGTTGCTACTAGATTCACCATTTCCTATAGGTAAAATGGCAGAAGATACTTACTGGACATGGAAGGTGCTTCTAAGAGCTTCAAGGGTGGTCTATTTAAATCGTTGTGTTTACTGGTACCGTGTTGGTTTGACTGGTACTTTATCGAATATATGGAGTGAAAAGCGTATATATGATGAAATTGAGGCCAGGGAAGAAAAACTCGCTATTTTAGCAAGTTTGAATTATGATTTGACCAATCATATTTTGATTTATAAAAATAGATTACAAAGAGCAATAGCAAAATTAGAAGAACAAAGTATGCAGTCTACGGAGATTTACAGAAGAATGGTGGAAAAATTGTCTTTACTTCCGTAAATATTAATAAAAAAAGAGATAATACAATATGAAACTACATTTAACAAATCTATACGGTATGGCTGGTGATAGTACGGTTATCTTAGCGCAAAATGCTGTTCAAAAAATAGCCAGTCAATTGGGATTTAGAGAGGTTGGCATCTATTTTTACAACATTGCTTCAGATAGTCCTTCTGAAATGAATAAACGTCTGGATGGCATCATGGCTAGTATCTCTATTGGGGATATATTAGTCTTTCAATCTCCTACTTGGAATGGTTTTGAGTTTGATCGTCTCTTATTCGATAAATTAAAGGACATGCAGGTTAAGATTGTTTGCTTTATTCATGATGTTGTTCCCCTTATGTTTGATAGTAATTACTATCTCATGAAAGACTATATGCATATGTACAATCTATCGGATGTGTTGATAGTACCATCTGAACAGATGAAAGAACGCCTGATAGAAGAAGGATTGACAACTAAGAAGATTCTCATTCAAGGGATGTGGGATCATCCTCATGATTTGTCTCTTTACCCCCCTTCCTTTAAGAAAGAGATTTTTTTTGCAGGAAGTTTAGAGCGTTTTCCAGACTTGCAAAATTGGTCTCAAGATACGCTTTTGAGAGTGTTTTCAAATAAGGGGGAAGCTAGTTCCAATGCCAGAAATCTTAGTATTGAGGGCTGGAAAAAAGATGAGGAACTGTTACTAGAATTATCAAAAGGTGGATTTGGTCTTGTCTGGGGGACTCATCAAAATGATGGAGAAAGCAACCAATACTACACTCTAAATATATCTCATAAGGTTAGTACCTATCTGACAGCTGGAATACCAGTCATTGTACCAAGTAGCTTGTCAACTGCTAAATTTATAGTAAATCAGGGCTTGGGCTTTGTAGCGGATAGTCTGGAAGAAGTTCATGAGATAGTTGATAAAATGAATCTACAAGATTATCAAGAACTAACGAATCGTATCAAGACCTTTAGCTATCTGCTAAAAGAGGGCTATTTCACTAAAAAGCTATTGGTAGATGCAATCTATCACTTGGGAATTGATTAAGGGAATGAAATGAACAAAACAATTGTATTAGCTGGGGATCGCAATTATACTACGCAGTTAGAAATAACTATAAAATCTATTCTATACCACAATCGAGATGTTAAGATTTATATTTTAAATCAAGATATCATGCCAGATTGGTTTCGCAAACCACGTAAAATTGCTCGTATGTTAGGTAGTGATATTATTGATGTAAAGTTGCCAGAACAAGCTGTTTTTCAAGGTTGGGAAACTCGGGAGTATATAAGTCCAATGACTTATGCCAGATACTTTATACCAGATTATATTTTTGAGGATAAAGTTTTATATTTGGACAGTGATTTAATTGTAAATCAATCTTTGGAACCATTATTTGAGATTGATTTTTATGAATATTTATTAGCAGCTGCTTGGGATACGGATGGTGTCACATTTAATGCAGGGGTGATGCTGATCAATAACAAAAAATGGCGTCAAGAGAAATTAAAAGAGCGACTAATTGAACAATCAATAGTTACATTAAAAGAAGTGGATGAAGGGAAATTTGAAAATTTTAACGGTGATCAAACGATTCTGAATCAAGTTTGCTTTAATAGATGGTTAGAGCTAGATAGAGGGTACAACCTTCAAGTAGGTCATGATGTAACTGCTTTTTATAATAAATGGGAAAACTATTTTAATGAATTAGTATCACCTAGCATCATACATTTTGTGTCCTATAGAAAACCTTGGACTACCTTGATAGCCAATCGTTACCGTGATTTATGGTGGGAATTCCATGATTTGGAGTGGACTCAAATTTTACAACATCATGTAGGAGAGTTTGAACTAATATCGCCTCTAGATAAGGAATTTTCTTGTTTAACCTTAACGAATTCCCAAGATTTAGAAGGAATAGAGGAGTTAATCACAGCTCTATCAGATGTGGTGTTTCATATCGCGGCTTGGACGGATATGGGAGATAAGCTAAAAAGTTTGGCGGTATATGATAATGTAAGATTGCATCCACAGATTGTTCCTCCTGTATTAGATAAGCTGAAACAGTCCACAAATCTTTATTTGGATATCAATCATGGTAGTGCAGATGAGAACTTTTTAAAATCTTTGATAGAACAAGAAAAAACGCTATTAGCTTTTCAATCGACTCAGCATGGAGAAATAGGACAAATCGTTTTCGAAAATGGGAAAGTTTCCTTTATGATTGATGCTATTAAGGATTTTAAGAAAAAAGGACATCTTACCTGTTTTCGACAACTTCCAAGTTTGACTTGTTTAACGTTTACGGCTTCTCAAGATATTGAACAGCTGGATTATTTGGCTGAACACTTACCTAATGTTGTTTTTCAAGTTGCAGCATGGACAGATATGGGGCCAAAATTATATGATTTATCCAATCGTTATCCTAATATTCTACTCTATCCAGCAATTTCTAGAGATAAACTAGAAGAGTTGAAGGAAAAGATGGATGTTTATTTAGATATCAACTTACTGACTTCAACAGCCGATATGGTTGCAGAAATGACTCATCTATCTAAAACTATATTAGCTTTTTATAAATCTCAAAATGGAAATAATGGCCAAAGATTGTATTCTAGTGAGCATCCTGAACGAATGTTGGCTGATTTGCAAAAATTGATAAATAAAGAAATCTTAGAAAAAGAGCTTGATCCAATCCAAGTGAAAGGGATAGATGAAACCTTAGATTATATTATTGAACACAATTCTTCTTTAGTTCGTTTTGGAGATGGGGAAATTAATATGCTTGCAGGACATTCTATTCCCTACCAAGATTACGATGAAGAGTTGGTTTCAACCATGAGAGATATTATTGGCCAAGAAAGTCGAGAAGCTTTAGTCGTGTGCCTTCCTGATTCCTTTACAGATCGTTTCAGGTTTACATCGTGGGCAATTCCATTTTGGAAAGATCACATGGATCATTATATGGATTTTTACAGAGAACTATGTAGTGATTCATGGTATGGTTCTACCTTTGTATCTCGTCCGTATATTGATTTTGAAGACAAGAGTCAAGCTAAATCCCAATTTGAAAAATTGAAAAGTATCTGGAAAAACCGTGATCTACTGATAGTTGAAGGTGCGACTTCTCGTTCAGGTGTAGGGAATGATTTGTTCCATGAGGCAAATTCTATTAAGCGGATTATCTGTCCTTCTCACAGTGCTTTTTCTAGAGTTAATGAAATTGAACAAGAAATTGAAAAGTATGCGGCTGGTTGCTTGATTTTATGTATGTTAGGTCCTACAGCAAAAGTTTTAGCCTATCGTTTAAGTCAAAAAGGCTACCAAGTCTTAGATATTGGACATATTGACTCCGAGTATGAGTGGATGAAGATGGGTGCGAAAACCAAGGTTAAATTCTCACACAAACATACAGCAGAGTACAATTTTGATCAAGATATTGAGTTCATTGAGGATGAAACTTATAATAGTCAGATTTTAGTTGATTTATCAAAGTGAGAAATATGAAAGATTTAATAAGTGTTATAGTACCGGTTTATAATGTAGAACCATTTATTTCTAGCTGCTTAGACAGTTTATCGAAACAGATTTATCAAAATTTTGAAGTTTTAATGATAAATGATGGTTCTACAGATAATTCAGGAGTGATTTGTCAAGAGTATGCTAATAGTGATAGTCGTTTTCACTATTTTGAAAAAGAGAATGCTGGGGTTGCGGATGCACGTAATTTTGGAATCGAAAAATCTAAAGGAGATTATATTACATTTGTAGACTCAGATGATTGGGTTACTGAAGAGTATTTATCAATTCTAATAGAAACTTTGAAGAAGGAACATTCTGACATTGTTGTTTCAACTTATTCAACCTATAACGAGTCAGATGGCTTATTCTATATTCACGTATTTGACTCCGATTATTATGTGAAAAATTATAATTCAAAACTTCTAATGGAAGAACTTCCTTTATTAGAGGGGTATGATATGAGCTTTTTAACTTCTTGGGGGATTTTATTTAATAGAGAATTATTTCAAGAAGTTCAGTTTCCATTTGGTCGATTGTCTGAGGATATAGGAACCAATTATAAATTGTTTATGCAGGTTGAGAAAGTAACCTATATTAATAAAGTTTTGTATTGGTATAGGGTTGGAAAAGAAGGGCTTTCTAATTCCTATTCACCTAAGATGATGCGTGATGACTGTGATTTTAGATTAGAACGAATTGCTATGCTAGCACTAAAAGGATATGATGTCAGTAAATATTTAGACCAGATGAAGTTCTATTTGAGATATCGTCATGAGATTGCAATTCAACGAGAACTTAAGGAAAATGTGGAAACAAGACGTTTAGAAATATTAGACTATTTATTGAATGGTAATAAATATAACTGAAAATCAAGATAGAAAGATGATAAAATGTTGCAAAAGAAGAAATCTGTAGTATTTGCAGGTGATTACGCTTATATTCGACAAATCGAAACGGCGATGAAGTCACTCTGTAGGCATAATAGTCATGTGAAAATTTATTTGCTAAATCAGGACATTCCCCAGGAATGGTTTAGTCAAATAAGAATCTATTTACAAGAGATGGGTGGCGACTTGATTGATTGCAAGTTGATTGGACAACAGTATAAAATGAACTGGTCTAATAAATTACCTCATATCAATCATATGACATTTGCACGCTATTTTATTCCAGATTTTGTAACAGAAGATAAAGTTCTCTATCTAGATAGTGATTTGATTGTGACTGGTGATTTGACCGATTTGTTTGAATTAGATTTAGGTGAAAATTATCTGGCGGCAGCACGTTCTTGCTTTGGAGCAGGTCTTGGCTTCAATGCTGGTGTTCTCTTGATTAACAACAAAAAATGGCGCTCTGAAAATATCCGGCAACAATTGATTGAGTTAACAGAAAAAGAACATGAGAATGTTAAGGAGGGGGACCAATCAATTTTAAATATGTTGTTTAAAGATCAATATAGCTTGCTTGAAGATAAATATAATTTTCAAATAGGTTTTGATGCTGGTGCAGCTGAAAAGAATCATGCTTTTATTTTTGAAATTCCACTGACTCCTCTTCCTAAAATTTTACACTATATTTCTCCTGATAAACCGTGGAAGCAGTTTTCTGTTGGACGTCTGAGAGAAGAGTGGTGGAAATATTCTTTCATGGAATGGGGCTATATAGTATCTAGCTGGACAGAAAAGGGTGTTTTTTATTCTGCAGATATTTATAAACCAATATTAACTTGTATGAATTTAACGAATTCTTGGTGTGTAGAAAAAATTGATTATCTAGTTGAACAACTACCAGAAGTACATTTTTATATTGCTGCACATACTTTTATGTCGGATGAATTAAAGAGATTATCTAAGTTTCAAAATGTAACTCTTTATCCTAATTCTTTTCCTATTTTGGTAGAAAAACTTCTGCAGAGTTCAGATATTTATTTGGATTTGAATTTAGATGAGAAACTAGTATATGTTTATGATTTGGTGAAGAAATACAATAAACCAATGCTTAGTTTTGAAAGCAGTAGATATGAAAAACTAACTGATGATTGCTATGCAGGACTCTATTCAACTAAAAAACCAGAAGATTTAGTAGAAGCAATTAAGCTTTATATGAGAGAAAGAAAACTATGAGAAAATCGATTGTACTAGCTGCAGATAATGCTTATCTTATTCCCTTAGAAACTACAATAAAGTCTGTACTATATCATAATAGAGATGTTGATTTTTATATTTTGAATAGTGATATAGCTCCCGAATGGTTTAAATTATTAGGGAGAAAAATGGAAATTGTAAATTCTACTATTCACAATGTACACTTGAATAAAGAACTTTTTGAAGGTTATAAAACAGGACCACATTTAAATTACGCTTCATACTTTAGATTTTTTGCGACAGAAGTAGTTGATTCTGATAGGGTATTGTATCTAGATTCAGATATCCTTGTAACAAGGGATCTAAACTCTCTTTTTAAAATAGATTTTAAGGGACATTATATTGGAGCCGTTGATGATGTTTATGCCTATGAGGGACGAAAATCTGGATTTAATTCTGGAGTTTTGCTAATGGATGTTGCAAAGTGGAAAGAACATTCTATAGTTAATAGTTTATTGGAACTAGCTGCAGAGAAGAATCAAGCTGTTCATCTTGGGGATCAGAGTATTTTAAATAGTTACTTTGAGGATAATTGGCTAGCATTAGATAAAACATATAATTATATGGTTGGCGTTGATACTTTTCGTCTGGATCAGGAATGTGAACGGCTAGATGATAATCCACCTGCCATTGTTCATTTTGCTAGTCATGATAAACCTTGGAATACGTATAGTATATCTAGACTGCGTGAATTATGGTGGACTTATAGAGATTTGGATTGGTCAGAGATTGCTTTTCAACGTTCCAGTTTGAATTTTTTTGATAGAAGCAATCAATCTAAAAAACAAGCGATGCTTGTGACATGGAGTGCAGATGTAAAACATTTAGAGTATTTATTGCAACAGTTACCTGATTGGCATTTTCATGTTGCAGCCCCTGTTTATTGTAATAATGATTTAACTAACTTATCTGTCTATTCTAATATGACTTTGTACCAATCTATTCTTCACCAGAGAATCGATTGGTTGTTAGATGATTCTAGTATATACTTGGATATTAATATGGGCGGGGAAGTCCTAGATGTAGTGACGCGAGCAAAAGAAAGAGGTAAGACAATCTTGACTTTTGATATAACACGTAAAAGTATGGATGATGGACTCTATGACGGTATTTTTTCTGTGGAGAGACCAGATGATTTAGTTAATGAAATTAAAAAGTTAGAGGAATAGTGATAGTGGACGAATTAATTAGTGTAATAGTGCCTATATACAATACGGAAAAGTATTTAGTAGAGTGTGTCGAAAGTATTAGGAAACAAACGTATTCTAATATTGAGATTATTTTAGTTGACGATGGATCGACAGATGCTTCTATTGAAATCTGTGATGAATTTGCAGAAAAAGATTCTCGTATTAGAGTATTTCACAAAAAGAACGAAGGTGTGGCAATTGCAAGAAATTTTGGGATTCAACAGTCTAATGGCCAATATGTTGTAATTGTAGATTCTGATGATATTGCAGTTGATAGAATGATTGAGGTTCTATATACTCAACTAAAGGAAAAAGATGCCGATATAGCGGTAGGAAACTATTACATTTATGACGAAAGTGATGGTAATTTTTATTTTTATGTTACAGATCAAGATTATTGTGTAGAAGAGTTATCTTCACAAGAATTAATAGACAGACAGTCAGGAGCATGGCAATGGAATAGTACCGCCTTCATGTTAACTACTTTTAAATTATATAAGAAAGTGTTATTTAATGATGTTTCCTTTACTCACGGTAGAAGGTTTGATGATGAAGCTTCCACCCATAGACTGTTTTTAAAAAGTAAAAAAACAGTGTTTATCAATGATAACATCTATCTATACAGAAGACGTTCAGGTAGTATTATGAGATCTAAATTTGATCTTTCTTGGGCAAGAGATATTGTTGAAGTGTTTTCTAAGAAAATATCGGATTGTGTCTTGGCTGGTTTGGATGTCTCCGTTCTGCGTATTCGATTTGTCAATCTTTTAAAGGATTATAAGCAAACTTTAGAAGACCATCAATTAACAGATACTGAGGAATATAAAGATATTTGTTTTAGATTGAAGCTCTTTTTTGAAGCAGAACAAGACTAAAGTTGCAATATCACTATTTTTATTACAAAAGATTAGATTAACAGTAAGAGAGAAGGATTATTTTGTGAAAAACATTTACTCATCAATGGCAGTAAAAAAAGGATTGACAACCTTATTTCTGCTGTTTATTTATGTATTGGGAAGTCGTATTACCCTTCCTTTTGTTGATTTGAATAGTAGGGATTTTCTAGGTGGGTCAACGGCATATTTGGCATTTTCAACCGCCCTTCTAGGAGGAAATCTGAGAAGTCTATCGCTATTTTCGATAGGTCTTTCACCATGGATGTCATCAATGATTTTATGGCAACTACTTTCCTTCTCTAAGAAATTGAATATTTCTTCGGGTGCAGTAGAAGTTCAAGATAGAAGGAAGATGTATTTAACCCTAGTCATTGCCTTAATTCAATCTTTAGCGCTCTCGTTGAATCTACCAATCCAGCATCTTTATTCATCACTCTTGGTAACTGTGTTGAATACCATATTATTAATAGCAGGAGCCTTCTTCCTAGTATGGTTATCAGATTTAAACGCTCAACTTGGAGTAGGTGGCTCTGTGGTCATTTTACTGTCTAGTATTGTTTTAAATATTCCACAAGATATTTTAAGTACATTTCAGCTTGTCCGAATTTCTATGGGAATGATGATATTGATTGCATTGAGTAGTATTGTATTGACCTATATGATGGTACTTATGTATAGAGCACGTTATCGTATACCAGTTCATAAAATTGGATTACGTAGCCGTTTCAAGAGATATTCTTTTCTGGAAATAATGTTAAATCCAGCGGGTGGCATGCCGTTTATGTATGTCATGAGTTTTTTAAGTTTGCCTACCTATATCTTTTTATTATTACAGACTCTCTTCCCTCATACTTCAGTTTTCTCTGAACTATCGGCTCAATATGGAGTCGGAAAACCATTATGGATTTATTCATATATTGCCATGATTTTTTTATTTAGTATTGCTTTTGCTTTTATCAATATGAGTGGAGACCAAATATCTGATCGTATGAAGAAATCTGGAGAGTATATCTATGGAGTTTACCCGGGAGAGGAAACAAGTCGCTTTATTAATCGATTGGTGTTGCGCTTTTCAATTATAGGAGGAATCTTTAATGTTTTGATGGCAGGTACTCCAATGTTATTTGTTTTATCTGATGAAAAGTTGTTGAGGATTGCCATGATTCCAGGTTTATTTATGATGTTTGGTGGTATGATTTTTACAATCAAAGATGAAATGAAGGCTTTGAGACTAAATGAAACCTATAAACCCTTGATTTAGGAGGCTTTTATGTATTATTTTATTCCAGCTTGGTATGGTTCAGGCCGTCAATGGCACGCGGATATGACTCCATGGTATTATTCTTCTTTTAGATTTGAATTTGATGATACTTTCAATCAAATTAGGCTTTTTCAAAGACAAGAGATAGCATCTCGACTATTAGTCTTGTCCTATCAGCCACATTTGCGTTACTTTTTACATAGACATGGTGTCTTAGAGACAGAAGTCTATTCTATCTTTGATGATATGCAAGATTTGCAAGAACCCCACACTCAGGTTCTCAATATAAGAGATATAGAGTGGGATAGTGATTGTCAATTTCTTTATAGTCCTTTTGCGATAGTGGTTCAAAAAAATGGTAAAAAGTATGCAAAGGTGGAGCATGGAGTAGAAGGATTTATCAGTGATATCCAATACTTTGATAAGAATGGCCAGATAAGTCAGCACTATATTATGGATGATCGTGGGTTTGTATCAAGTGTCATTTATTTTGATAATGGACAGCCTACATATCAAGACTATTTAGATCCAAAAGGCATCTGGCGTTTTAGAGAGCATTTAAACGAGGGAGGACGAGTAGAGGTAAATCCAATATTTGGCTATCGTTTTAAACAGCTTCACTACGCGGATATAAGTCAATTGATCGCAGAATATTTTGATAAATATCTGCAAAAGCAACAGAAAAAACAGGATATTTTCATCATTCCTTCTCATCCTCATCATGACCAATTTCTCTTCAGTTGTTTACCAGGTGATACTGCTAAAATTTTGAGTCTTTTCATTAATCGGAATGCTCAAGCTAGTTTTAAAGATTTAGCTCCATCATTTGAACAGGCGAATCTAGTCTTAGTAGATAGAGAAGATAGTTTACAACTCTTGCAGGAACTATATCCTAACCTATCGGATAAATTTCATCATCTCTCTCCTTTTGATACACGTTTACGACTAGGAAGAAGTCAGACTAGAAAAGAATCGATACTTTACTATCAATTAGATTTTTCAGAAGGAATTGATAGACAAGCCTTATTTCAGGTCTTATCATTTATTGCTGAAACTAAAAATACAGAAGTCATTTTTGGGGCCTTTTCTGCTAGTCAGAACCAAATGGAAGAAGTGGAATCACTTGTCAATGAAATCATTCAGGAACAAATCCGTACTGATAGTTTAGAAAAAGGTCTAGACTATGGTGGGGCAGAAAATCCTTTAGAAGAAAACCAGGAGCAAGAGCTGCGTTTTCAATTTGTCAATATGAATGATGAATTGGATTTGATTAAGACACTCGAGTTTGTTCGTTTGATTGTGGATCTCAATAAACAACCACACCTCTATACTCAAATAGCAGGTATCAGTGCGGGAATTCCTCAGATTAATCGGGTTGAAACCGTCTATGTGGAACATTTGAAAAATGGTTATCTGATTTCAGATGTGACAGAATTTTCCAAGGCTACACATTACTATACGGATAAACTAAAAGAGTGGAATCAAGCTCTAGTATATTCTATTGATAAGATCAAAGAACATACTGGCCAACGTTTCTTAGATAAATTGCATCACTGGATTGAGGAGGTTACTGATGTCAAAGGACTATAAAATCCTACAGATAGGGATTGATAATTGGGCTCATCATTACGATATTCCTGAAAATATGGATTGGTACTATTTCTGCCCCAACTCACCGCTAGCCCTTCGTAAAATGATGGAAATGGATAGCATCACAAATTTTCATGCAATTTTGATAGAAGATGGTCAATATATAAGAGATTTATTGCCTTTTGTGCACCATATCGAACCCTATACTCTACTTTATAGCCACGATTTTCAAACGACAGATTTGGGCATTCTTGATTGCTTAAAAAAGAGGTGTGCTCAGGCTATAGACTTCTCAGATCCTCAGCAATTAGTCAATGATTTGTCCACTTCTCTCTTTGGTGGAGGTTACGGTGATAAACTATTTCCATCTGGTATCCAAATTCATCCCTCCTTTAAAGGTTCTATTTCTTATCAAGGATTTGAACACGTGACTCTAGAAGGGAATTTTGGAGAGGATTTCCAACAACTAGCTTACTGGTCCTATAATTTTATGGTCGATAAAAACTTACCCATAGAACTATGGTTAGAGTACAAAAAACAAGGAAATTTTGAGTTTAGGTTGGTGATTCGCAAGATATGGAATGGTTCAGTGGATGAATTTTTTGAAGAGGAAGTTTATTCAGAAGCTGATTTAGAAAAATCTATTATTATGAATAGTAAAGATAGTAATTACTTGTTATTTATATCAATTGAGGCATGTGGGAATGGGAAACTCCAGTTAGGGAATCTTCACCAACGTTGGAGCCGAAAACAGTTTGGGAAATTTGTCCTTGGTGGTAACATATTACATGACGAAAATCGAGATGAAATTAATTACTTTTTCCATCCAGGTGATTTTAAGCCACCTTTAGCTGTTTACTTTTCAGGTTTTCGTCCAGCTGAGGGATTTGAAGGATATTTTATGATGAAAAATTTAGGATGTCCATTTCTTCTATTTTCGGATCCTCGTCTTGTGGGTGGAGCCTTTTACTTAGGTAGTGAAGGATTAGAGAATAAGATTAAGGAAACCATTCAATATTATTTGGATTATCTTGGTTTGACATCTAAAGATTTAATTTTATCAGGCTTATCAATGGGAACTTTTCCATCGCTCTACTATGGAGCCACTTTTGAACCGCGTGCAGTTATTGTCGGGAAGCCACTAGCTAACATTGGGACTATTGCAAGACGAGGGCGTTTAGAGGCACCAGGAGTATTTAATACAGGATTTGATGTACTGAGACATCAGACGGGCGGAGTTAGTCCCCAGCATATGGAAGATCTGGATCAAACTTTTTGGAATGCTTTTAAAAAGGCTGATTTCACCCAGACAATTTTTGGTTTGTCCTATATGAAGGATGAAGATATGGACAGCAAAGCCTACGATCAGTTAGTAGAACATCTTTGCCATACAGGGGCTAAGATTTTGTCTAAAGGCACAGATGGACGACATAATGATGATACAGATACCAATGTTGCTTGGTTTCTACATTTTTATCGTATGATTTTGGAATCAGATTTTGGAAGGTTGGACAAATGATTATCAATCAGAGAACAGACATTAAGTGGGGAGAAGTAGGGGGGACATTTATGTATGGTAGTAAGGTAACCTATTATGAAGACAAACATATTAGTCTATATAATCCCTTAGTGACATCAGGAGAAATCTTAAAAACATGGTTTTCTGATGTCAATTACCAGGCTGCTCGTACTCAGCCTAGCCTCCCTTTGTTAAAAAGAAATCACGATTATCAATTATGCATGAATTTTGAATGCCAACCTACAAATGGAGTTTATACAAAGATTGCCTTTTTTGATAGATACGGAGATGTGATTGAAGAGAAAATTGAAAAAATGAAAGTCTTTGATTTTACTTATCCTGATGATACCTATACCTACCAAGTTTCCCTTCTAAGTGCTGGTTTTGAGTCCTTGGATTTCTATTCTTTTTCTATTAAGGAGATGAATCGTGTTTAAAGGTTTATATCAAGATTTCCAACTTCGTAAAGTCAAAAGAATTTTAAAGAAGATTAATGCCCTTAAAGGAACGATGAAGTCTTTATCAGACCAAGAACTAGCGGCAAAAACAGTGGAGTTTCGTCAACGTCTTGCTGAGGGTGAAACTCTTGACGACCTATTGGTGGAAGCGTTTGCAGTTGTTCGTGAAGCGGATAAACGTGTATTGGGCATGTTTCCCTATGATGTCCAAGTCATGGGAGGAATTGTTATCCATCAGGGAAATGTCGCTGAGATGAATACTGGTGAGGGGAAAACCTTGACAGCCACTATGCCTGTTTATCTCAATGCCCTGACAGGTAAAGGTACCATGCTGATTACCACTAATGACTATCTAGCTAAACGTGATGCTGAAGAGATGGGACAAGTGTATCGCTTCTTAGGATTGACAATTGGGGTACCTTTAACAGATGATCCAAAAGAGGAATTGACGCCAGAAGAGAAAAAAAGAATTTATGCATCAGACATCATCTATACAACTAATAGCAATTTAGGTTTTGATTATTTAAATGATAATCTGGCCTCAAATGAGGAAGGGAAATTTTTACGTCCCTTTGATTACGTTATTATTGATGAGATTGATGATATCTTACTAGATAGTGCTCAGACTCCACTGATCATTGCAGGGGCCCCTCGGGTTCAGTCTAATCATTATGGTATTATTGATACGCTGGTTACAACTTTGGTCGAAGGAGAGGACTATATCTTTAAAGAGGAAAAGGATGAGGTTTGGCTCACTACCAAGGGGGCTAAGGCTGCTGAAAGCTTCTTAGGCATAGATCATTTTTACAAGGAAGAACATGCTGTTTTTGCTCGCCATTTAGTGTATGCGATTCGAGCCCATAAACTCTTTACAAAAGACAAAGACTATGTCATTCGAGGGGATGAAATGGTACTAGTAGATAAGGGAACAGGGCGTCTAATGGAGATGACCAAACTACAGGGAGGCCTCCATCAGGCCATTGAAGCTAAGGAACATGTCAAATTATCTCCAGAAACGAGGGCCATGGCTTCCATCACTTATCAGAGTCTTTTTAAAATGTTTAATAAGATATCTGGTATGACAGGGACAGGTAAGGTCGCGGAAAAAGAGTTTATTGAAACCTACAATATGTCTGTAGTGCGCATTCCAACCAATCGTCCTAGACAACGGATTGACTATCCAGATAATCTCTATATCACTTTACCTGAAAAAGTGTATGCATCCTTGGAGTACATCAAGGAATACCATGCTAAGGGAAATCCCTTACTCGTTTTTGTAGGTTCAGTTGAAATGTCTCAGCTTTATTCATCACTCTTGCTCCGTGAAGGGATTGCACATAACGTTCTCAATGCCAATAATGCGGCGCGTGAGGCCCAAATCATCGCAGAATCAGGTCAGATGGGAGCTGTAACAGTGGCAACCTCTATGGCAGGACGTGGGACAGATATCAAGCTTGGTAAAGGAGTTGCAGAACTTGGTGGCTTGATTGTTATTGGGACTGAGAGGATGGAAAGTCAGCGGATTGACTTGCAAATTCGTGGACGCTCTGGTCGTCAGGGAGATCCTGGGATGAGTAAGTTCTTTGTATCCTTAGAGGACGATGTTATTAAGAAATTTGGTCCTTCTTGGGTTCATAAAAAGTATAAAGACTACCAAGTTAAAGATATGACTCAACCGGAGGTACTGAAAGGTCGTAAATATCGGAAGCTAGTAGAAAAGGCTCAGCATGCTAGTGATAGTGCTGGACGTACGGCGCGTCGTCAGACACTAGAATATGCGGAGAGTATGAATATTCAACGGGATATGATTTATAAGGAGCGTAATCGTCTAATAGATGGTTCTCGTGACTTAGAAGATGTTGTTGATGAAATCATTGCTAGC
>QWCO01000294.1_pt1 | contig 24015 bp, 16 predicted proteins | sample 1972611 | NCBI WGS metagenome assembly QWCO01 (sample SAMN09866706, study PRJNA288562) | Human oral metagenome isolate term1_saliva, whole genome shotgun sequencing... | reverse complement strand
TTTACACGTGACAAAGAGGGTACTCCGCCTAATAATCTACTGAACTATGGCTATGCCATTCTGCGTGCAATAGTGGCTCGAGCCTTAGTGAGTAGCGGCCTATTGCCTGTCTTTGGCATTCATCATCACAACCGATACAATGCCTATTGTTTAGCTGATGACATCATGGAGCCTTATCGTCCCTTTGTAGACGACATCGTTTTAGAGACCATAAAAACGCAAGAAATTCCTGAAGACTTAACCACTGAACTGAAACAAAAGATGTTGATGCTGTCGAGTTGCGACGTGATGATTAACGGAAAGAATAGTCCATTGATGGTTGCTGTGTCGCAAACCGCCACTAGTCTCGCCAAATGTTTTGCAGGCGAGAGCAAGAAAATTGCCTATCCTGAGTTTGGATAAGGGGGGCCGTAAGTATTATTTCTTGAAAAGATCCTCACTTTTATTAAACATAAGATACCTGTCGTGCAGTTTCTTTATGCGTTGATAAACCTTATCTTTTATAGAAGAAGGGCTTAAAACAATTAAATCCTCTCCAAAAGCTGTAAGTTCTCGAATTAACTCGTAATTGTACTTACAATCTATTGAAAAGAGTTCCCCTCCTTTAAGGTTGTTATATTCTTTTCTAAATGCAAGAATTTCTTCATTGTTTACACGCTTTTGAGATTCGTGAATTGGTTTTGTCTTTACATAATCTTTAGATGTTTCACTAAGCCAAAAGACAATATGGTGTATTGGTGAGTCCTCTATTAGAGTAACACCAATGATATCTTCAAATAGTTCGTTTATATTTCCTTGAAAATCAACATAGGGGTGTGAAGGTAAAGTCACAATTTTATCGATACGCTCTAAGCCAAAATTAAGTAATTTTCCATCTGACTCTGCAGCGGAAAAAAGGAACCAGCGTTGGTTATACTCTTTGAGTAAGTATGGATATAGATTAGTTTTTAGAATATTCTCTGGTTCATTAAATGTATGATAGTGTAATTCTATTACCTGTTTTTGAGAGATTGCGGTAAATAATTCTCCAAGAACAGTTGAATTTCCTAATGGATTTTTAGAAAAAGAAATAATTTGTTTGTCATATTTTCTTACTCCTAATCCAAGTCTTAGGCTTTCTAAAGCATCTAAATTAGGCAAACCATCAAATTGTCCTAATAGTGAAAGAGCCTCTTTTAAAAGATACTCTTCATCATCACTCATTTCTTTTTTGAAGATTGAAAATGATGATCGTTTATATCTAAGGCATTGTTTAGTGTATGATTTCTGTTTACTTTTATTATATCCAGCAACAGAATATCTCTCAATGTCTACCATAAATGGGCCCTCATACTCAAGATAATATATATCTTTCTCTATAGTCCTTCGTACAACTCCATTGGTATCAGGATAGATTTCTGACAAACGATTGTTAACCTCTTCTGTTAAATCGTCAAGGCTATAATTGTGATATCGACAACTTAGTAAGTCGTCGAGTATTTTGTATCGTGTCATTGCGTTCTTATTAGCTGGCATAATCTTTTTGTTTTAGAGTTATTTTAGAGCAAGAAGGATAGGAGTTGACCAAATACTATAAACTGAGATATTTATTCAGTTTGTATGTTTTGCTTGTTATGTAATACAACAGGAACTATTACATCATAATAAAAGGATTTTAACTTTTCTATGGTATCATTTCCTACTTTCAATTTTTGCTCTCCTAAATGAGCTACTTGGGTATTCCTTATCAATTTTAGATCTATATATTGTTGTATTGCTTGTTTTGATAAACCATAATATAGATAAAGAGAGGCTATGATAAGTACAGCATCTGAATCTGATACATTACTCCATTCTGATGGTGTTGCAGTCTTGTCTTTAAAATATTCTGCTTCGATAATATTTTTACGGCCTGAGGATTGTTCCTCACGCTTAACGAAAAGATGGCCTGTTAGCTTGTGTATTCCTTTTCCATTGAGGCATAGTTGTAGGCTTTCTTTTGCTTCTTCACTGGTTTTAAAGAGGGAGAGTTTGTCCACCTGACTAATGTAATGTTCTAGGAATACGATTTCAGTAAGCAGTACTGATTTAAGAATGCTTGCATTATTATTGCCATCATCGACTATTAATAAATCAATGATATTATCTAACTCTGCAGTTTCGACATTTATTTTCTTTAATATTTGCTGTTGTTTATATAGGTCTTTTAGAAAAGAAAGCTTACATGCCTTTGTTATTGTTTTTGAAAATTCAATGAACAATTCTCGTGATTCGTCTCTGTTATAATTAGATTCTGGCGATTCTTTTAAGGCATAACCAACTGCACCAAATTCTAATAGCTGTTTCTTAAGATTCCATATTTTATTAGATGCTGTGAAGACAACTATTTGATTTCCTTTGTTTTGTTGTTTTATATATTGGGTTATTTCATGCCCAGTGAGATTTGTTTTTTCTGTGAAATCATCTTCGTGTAGGCGAAGATCAAGTAGATAGCAATCCGATTCATTTTCATTCAGAAAGTTTTTTATATTGTTTATTAAATCCTCTTTACTGTATTTCTTGCTAAAATCTTTATAACATATAAATTTAGCACCATTACTTTTAAAAATAGCTTCCATTATATTTTCCCATCCTTTATTATATTCGTCATCAATATATAGAATGGTTTTTTCCTTTATATCTGAAATATTGCAATCTTTTTTCTTCTTAGATTTAAATTTATCATGTTTGCCAAATTGTGCAATTAGATATTTAAAATAGAGATTTGTATTAAAGTCTGTATTTATAATTTCAGGTTCTTCATTCTTCCATTGGAACATTTCTTTCCACCTATAAATAGCCCATTGGTTGGCAACACTATGGTTGTCGCCAATATTTGTAGGAATATCTAATTTTATGCTTAAAATATCTCTACTAATTCCATCGTTGTTCTGAGAAGGGTTGTTCTCTATGCTATGTTTCATAGAGTCGTAATCACAATGAATAAGTGAAACTCCAGAGAATTTTAACGCATCAAAGCAATCATTATTTTTTATATCCTCTATAGTAGCTTCGCCATAGATGTAAATCGGTTTGTATTGACATTTTGTTTCTGTTAAACGAATATGCATAGCAAGACGTAAACCCATAAAGTCGGATAGAGTTTGACCGAAGCAAAGGGGGATATATATAGCGTCATATTCTGTGCAGGCAAACCATTCTGTAGTTAACTTATCTAGATCCTCATCAGAGATAGTTTGAGAATAAAAGTCCCAATTACAATTGATATAAGCATTACTGAAAGGACTTTCACAAGCATAGCTTTCTGTGAAAGCAAAAAAGACTTTCTTGGAAATAGAGAATTGACCTTTTCCCCAATTAGCATCATTGACTTCTGAAATATGCTCCTTAAGACTCGATTCAAGTTGTATATTTTTACCAAATAAAAGATATTTGAAATCAAACTCTCCATTTATATACTTATCAATAAATATAGCCAAGTTATGGTATAAAACATCAGGTGGCATCATTGCAACCTTTCCACTTTCTCCAATCCATCTTGAACTTTTACTTCCACTGAAGTAAGCTATAGGAATTTGTCCCTCATATTTTTTGAAATTATCCTTTAGTTCTTTTAGTACTTCTTGAACTGTTGGATCAGATGAATTGAGAAAAGATTCATGAAATAAGATGATATTTTCTTCTGATGAGAAAATATTATCTTGCTTTTCTTTCAAGGATAAAAGGTTATTTATGGCCTCAATATTGCTATATTCAGAGAAACGCTCAATAGTCCAACCATAGTCATTTTGTCTAGACAATTTGTCATCAATAATATATATCATAATTAGAATCTCATTATATATTTAACACCTTGCATTTTATCTATTTCTTGTCTTTCTGTTTTCTTCTTTTTGTCCCATAGATTTATGCGAAAATATTGATTGTCACCAAAATCGGCTTCGATAAATAAGTCACATAAACCGTTAATCTGATTTTCTATTAGACTCGCTTGGTCTTTACCTATTCGCTCTATTGCATTTCTTACAGTTTTACCATATTGGCTATTTGTATGATGAATGCTGAAGTAAGAATGTTCGTCTTGTTCATAAAAACCTAATTCAACTAGTGTCTTTTCCCCAAATTTTATATTTTGATTATCACTGCATATTGAAATAATTTTCTTGTAAGCTTGTATTAATTTGTCGACATCTGTTAATAACTCGATATTCTCGAAGAAATTAGAAGGTGAAAAATCTACAATGACTCTACCTTCTTTAATGCTATCAATTTTGCTGTTTTGCAGCATTAGTATTTGTTTAAGAGAATTGTCTCGACGTATATGAAATAGAGCTTTGAAATAAATGACTAGATCTTTGAGATATCTTACGGGTGTATCAGATAAGTATGACGTATTTCGTTCTGTAAGTTTGAAACCATAGTTCTGTTGCTTTTGGGCAATATTTGGTCCTGGATTAGGAATGATGTGGGGATTTTCTTCTCCCCATTTTTTAAGGTCTTCCGATTGCCAATTCGTCTTAAATTGTGATGTTGACCATTTTTTTAGATTACCTTGATAGTCTTTGCCTGTGATATAAACACGAATTAATGAAGTCATTTTTGAGCGCAGAATTAATGGATTCTGTGTTTTATAATTCTCTAGAAGATTATTGAAACGCTTAGAAATCAACTCAATGTGTTTCGCTAGATTATATCTTTCTACTCCACATCCTGCATTGATGATACGAATGTCATCGTCATCGTCTATGCTATGGCAAGTATATTTTAAAATGTTATCTTGATTATATCTCAATAGAAATTCTTGAAGAATACATGGCTTAACATATATAAGCCCAAGACCTCTATGTTTTGTTTGGGCAGCTAAGGGTTCTTCTTTTTCTGTAGGGGATATTATGTTTGCTTGCTTTTCTTCGATTTCCTTTGTTGCCAAAACAATTAATCGTTTCCTATCATTTATAGATAGGGAACGATTTTGGAGTAGCATTTTTATAAATGATAGTTTATCCATTTCTTTAAGTTCTGAAATCAATATATTATGAAAGTGCTAAAGTGTAAAGAGGGTATCATTATTCTGTGTTCCGTCTTCAAATAATTTATGTAAAAATTGAATATCATCATCTGAATTTTCTTTTATTGAGAATTTATCAAAGACTGATTCGTTCTTTTCTGATGATGATTCTATATTCTTGACTTTTGTAAAAGTCGAGTTCTTCTCGTAAGTAGCTATTGCTTCATCAATTCCTTTTGTCTCCCATATATCTATAAGTTGGCTAATAGGCATAGAACAAAAATGTAGTCCTGTAATTGTTGGATCATAATCTGTCATTAGCCAGAATGGAGTATGGCCTTTCTTTGCTGTTAAAACAATATATAACTGAGTAGTAGAGTTGAATGAAATATAGGACTTCATAATCTCTTCAGAACTAACTGTGGTAACATTAGTTATGCCATCTTGCTTTATTAATATTTCTTTTACAGCCTTGGTAAGGCTTATTAATATTTTCTTTCCTTCTAGCATTGTATAGGCGTAGAGGTTATGTGTGGATGAAATATCAAATTGAATAGGACTATTTGTAATATTCTCAAAGTCTGAAAGTGAAAATGCTCGAAGAAAATCGAAGCTTTCTTTAGAATGTCCATTGATAGGACTTGTTAATTTGTTATATCTCTCTTGCAATGCAAGGTATACTGGATGTTTTGCTCCTTTCACCATTCGAAGGTATTGAAGCTTTCCATACAGTATGTTTTCTAGCATTGGCTCTCCTTTCTTTATATGCCCTTTAGTTCTTTTATAGTGGGGATAGAAGCGTTTATATGCTTCTTTATAACCATATTTTTCCCAAATATGAAGAAGATTACGTATTTCCGCTTTGTATTTTTTGCTCGTATTTATGCCTGAATTTACGGTAAGTCCCGTAACTTCTTGACGTTCCCCACGCTTTTGTAGGCGTGTTTTTGCCTCATTAATATGAAAGTTTTGTCCTGTAATAATACGTTTTAGTTCTGTAATGAAGTCTTTGTTGTTTTGATACACATTGTGCATAGAGCTAAAAGTAATATCATCTGCGTATCGTGAATAATGTAAACCAAATCGACGTGCAAGGCCTGCTAGTTTGCGATCCAAAGAATCACATATTGCATTTGTTAATAAAGGAGAGGTTGGAGCACCTTGTGGTAAGACATAAATATATTGTCCATTTTCTTGTTTTTCACGGATACAGCATAAACCAGCAATGATATTGGCAATAGGTCTACTAAAATTAAAAGGGGCAAGTTGTAAACGTTTCCAGACACGTGGTTGTTCTATTGAAGGAAAAAAGTTTTCCAAGTCTGTATTAAAAACATAGTTTTTCCCAACATGTAGGGTTGCATTGCTTACTACATTACGACCCTCAACAAATCCCATAGCATAGTCGGAAGGAGTATAGAGTGCTTTCAGAATTATATTAATGTAATAGAGAATATTGCGTAAACCTGCTGTTGGAGCTGCAATTTGGCGTTTTCCGCCCGACTTTTTAGGAATAGAAAAGTGAGTGTATCTTCCACGAACATTATTAGGATTGCAGAAATACATCAATTGAGCCATAGAAAAAGTGAATGCGTCTTCTTGTCTAAGTTCATCTTTGACAATTAGGTTGAGAAGTTGCAATAAATCCTCTTTGGTCTGTAAAGCCAATATTTTCTTTAATAATTCACTCTTCTCCATTGCTCTTTTTCTTCTTGATATTCTTTTAAATAGATGAGAGGGTTCAGTTCTTTTAGGTGCTTTATTTCTTTATTTATGTAAAAATACAATAATATAAACAATATCATAACACATTTATAATGTTAAAAATAGTAACACAATTACTGCTCTGACATTGCTTATCCAAAGCTTGCGCAATGGACACCTAAACAAAACGTTAGGCTAAATCAAATTTATGTACCAAAGAATTTTACCCTCTCAAAGATAATCTTTTCTTATTTACGATTGCAAAGTTACAATTTTATTGTGAACTCTTAATTCGTAATTATGCTTCATTTATAATTTTATTAATCAATATTCCAATATGCATCAGGTTCTCCGTCAAAAGCATCATCAATTACATCATCACTGAAACCTGCAACATCTTGAGCGTAGGTTCCAGCATATTCCCCATAGTGTGTGCCATAACCTTCTTCTATCTCATCATTGTAAATATCGTTCTTATAGATTGACTTGTCTGCTGTGTTTAATAGATCCTTAAGCGATATGTTTATTATTTTTTCGTTCTTAAAAGCTATCGTCGTTGTATGTTTTTTGTCATAAAAATTCCAAATCTTATCATATTCAAGCGGAACGACCTCTTCGCCTTCACTATTTATTATTCCCCACTTTCCCCTGCTTTTTACTCTAGATAGTCCGTGGTCAAATCCATCAATCCAGCTATATTTTCCAAAAGGAATAATTTCAACTCCTTCGCTATTTATTACACCACACTGACACTTTGTAGTTTGAACTCTATATAGTTTTATTGGGCCAATAGAGGGGGTTATATTGTAATATATAGGTTCTAAGATAAATTTTCCTTCGGCATTGATAAGGCCATATAGAGGGCGTTGATAGGTAGATACATTATCACCTGATTTAATGGAGGTACGAGGGTTGGGAACAGCAACCTTTATAAGGTCGTTGTTGTTATAACATTCTCCATAATACATAGAAAATTGTGGCTCCACTATAATCTCTTCATTGTTGTTTGCAAAACCGATTTTATTGTCCTCGATAAAAGGGATGAGAAGTCTAGAATCATTCTCTATACTGTATGAGGTTGGGGAGATAAGTATTTTTATATTTTGTTTGGTTGATAACTTATTATTCATATTCTCTGTTTTTTTGTGATGCAAAGGTATATGCTATTTGCGAATTCTATGTTCGTGGATTTGTTTTGTTGTAATTTTTCTGTAAGTTATCTATTTTATATTGATAAATCTATAATAAGAGAAGTTCTTTCTTTACGAGGTTTTATTTAGAATTTTGAGTAATACATTCGTTCGAAAGATTATTTATAATTCCTAATAATCTGGATAGGACCCACTTAAAGGGTATTCTGGGTAGTACTCTACATTAAAATCTTTCTCAATGTTGCATGAATCGCAAATTGTACGTTATCAAACAAAAGTATCGGAGAATAAATTGTGTATGGCTGGATTTTAGCTCCGACTTTATATAATCTCTTATCGACGACCAATATAGCTTTATATTATTCTTGAATTTTACTTTTTTTAACTAGATAAATCTATCTTGTCAAAACTAATTCCTGTATGTTCCTCAAACATGGAAATTGCAAATGTGTCCATCATACCAGCTATGTAATTTATAGAGTTTTCTTTAAGACTCGCACCACCTCTGTAATTTGGAGGTAATAACATTCCATCTTTGTTGTTCGTCGGATCACTGTAAATATTGTAAAGAGTGTTAATAATAATCTCACCCTTTCTTTCGTATTCTTGAATATCAGTATCTCTCGTAGAACATGTAAACACACTTTTCTTTAGAAGTTTTAATAGCTGTCTGTAATTCTTTAGTGATAACTCCCATCCCTTTTCTTTTGTTTCATGTTCCATAGACGCTTCTTTTGTTCCATGTGCCATAGCCTCTTCTTTTGTTATTTCTTTTAAGGTTATATCTCGCACAAACGTGTCTGTAAGAAGAGATGTTAATCTTAATCTAAAGATTTTAGAATATTCTTGAATATTTCCCTCTTTGCATTTATTAGCATACTCTTTTGCATCGTCTATAATTTCTTTACATTGATCATATGGTTTTTCATTATTTTCATTAGGTAGTTTACTCTCTTCTAATTTCAGGGTGAATAAGATTTCGTCAATGTTGAACTTTTTTAAGGCTAAACCATCTTCCAAATCATGAACAGCATAAGCAATATCATCAGCAATTTCGATGATCTGAACATCTAAAGTTCTCTGTTCCGTTAAATAAGATTTTTTTCTTATCTTATCAAGAAACTCATAGTCTTCCTGATACATAAATTTATTTTTCCAAGTATATTCCGAGATTATATATTTATTGATTGCTAATAATGTTCTATATGTCAAATTTAGTCCCTGCCAATTAGGATCTTTTATTTCAAGTTTCCTTAGAACACGATAATTTTGGGCATTGCCTTCAAAACGCATTCCTGACTTCTTTGCAATTTCATCTAAAACTCTTTCACCCTTATGTCCAAATGCAGGATGACCAATATCGTGTGCAAGTGCAGCTGCATCTAAAACATAAATATCGTCTTTATACATTCCCTTACACTTGTCTTTACATGTTTCTGATAATAGAGTTGCTATACTTCTTGCAATTTGTGCAACCTCTAAACTATGAGTTAATCTATTTCTGTAAAATGCATCAGATTTAATACCCATTATCTGCATTTTACCTTGTAGTCTTCTAAAAGATGGAGAGTATAATATTCTTGCATAATCTCTTTGAAAAACATCTCTTATTGAATATTCTTTATCACCATGCTCCCTCCTTTTTAAATCGTCTGTATTTATTGATTTATATTGTTGAACTACTATTTCGATTTGTTTATTGTCTAAGGATAATGGTTGCTCTTCTTTCTTGTTGTTAATTATTGAGCGTTGTGAATCATTGATTTTAATTGACATATTTTGTAAATTTTAGTGTTGTCTAAGCCAGCCTTGAACAACTTATCATATATTTTATGGTGATGTATAGTATTAGTTTATAATTTCAATTATTCTATTTATATTAGTATTGATAAATAATTACTTTTACAAATAGTTTTTGTTATCATTCTTAGTGATGACTTAGGGTACTAACAAAGCCTGCAGTGCGTGATATAAGAATGATTCCTATGCGTTACCATTAGATATTTAAAGAAGTTATGGACTGGTTGTAGTGACTTATATTTATATATATGATTACGGATATAAATAAGACATTGTATTATAATCAATGTTTGGTTAGTTGCACGTTGTCCCCTCTATCCGTAGGTTAATAAATTATTTTACAAAGATAATGATAATTTTGTTAATTAAAAAAGTGTTTCTTGTGATATTTTTAGAAATATCTTATGTAATTCCATCTTTATACTTTTATGTAAGAATTACAGCTAAATATATCTTTATCTTCGAGATGTTGAGATCCAATCTCATTGCAATTGCAATCTAAACTCAATGTTATTGAGATATAATAGCATTGCTATTAAAGTGCAAAAGCAGTGAGATATTTATGAAATATCAAACTCTGTAGCAGTATTTATAGGGTGTGTCCTTTTATTTGTAGTGTGTTGAGAATATTATAGGTGCACAATATCAGATAGATAAATGGAACTCCACAGGACGCATAGAACAACTTAATTTGAATGTTGGTATTATAAGTGAATTAATCACAATGAGTTGCAGTATTGGAAGATAAGTTCATATCTGTGAACTTAGAATGGTTTAGATATTGTAAAGATAGTTTATTTGCGTTAAATGTAATTAATTTGTCGGTGCTTTATGATTAAACTAGATTTTTATACTTACTTTTAAATTAAGTTTGTAAAATATGTTTTTATCCTTATATTACAAGGTGTGTAGAATGTAAATTTAATAAAAATATGACATCAGAAGAGCTATTTGAGACCGTTCGTAGCAAGGCCGAAGAGTTTGGAATGACCGCTAAAAATAATGGCCGAACGATAAACGAGCCTAAGGGAAATGCTATTATTAGGAAAAACATACTGGATGTATCATTCAAGGAAGGTGCTGCATATTTTGGATTCCTAAATCCAGAAGAAGACGTTGTAGGCCCTTATTCTGACTTCTCTTTCGTTGTTTTTCCCGATTCTAAGGAAGATGTAAATACTTGCGTTGTTAGCCTTGGGGTTGGTTCGTGTGGTTTTCGCAATGACTATTATTTAGCTGCTCTCCCAGGCCTTCGTAGAATATTCCTTAAACTCAACAGTGAGAATACGTTTTTTAAAACTTCATTTGATGATATAGAAAGTACATCATCTGATCTTTTGAATGAAATACGGCTAAATTACACTGAGTTAAAAGGTGTTGTCGAGAGTTATAAGACCGTATTACCTGCAAGTTGTATTGTAAATATTTTAGAGGATGATGGCTTGCAAACTCTTTATACATGGCTTGCGACTTATGCTAAAATACGCTCTTGGGGAGCGAAGAAACATCAAAAAAAAGTAGAGGAGGTCTTATCTAAGGAGTTGTCTTCTGTTGACCCTAATGAGGACGAAAACGAGATTAGAGCACTTCTTGAAAAACGCAAGTATGTTGTGTTACAAGGAGCACCTGGTACAGGAAAAACCTATATGGCGTTGAAAATTGCTGACAAATACAATAAGGTATTCTTTGAACAATTTCATGCAGAAATAAGTTTTTCAGATTTTGTTTACGGTATAGAGCCTAACGTATCAACAGAGATGTCGGAACTGCAATTTAAGGCCAAGCAGGGGGTCCTTTATCAAACTATCGTTTATGCAGCAGCACACCCAAAGGAAAATGTGCTTCTTATCATTGATGAAATTAATCGAGCTAATTTATCGAATGTACTTGGTCCTATATTTTATCTATTTGAATATCAAACTAGTACAAGAAGTGTAAAAGTTAGAGTCGGCGATAAAGAGTTTACCAAACTCCCTGATAATATTGACGTAATCGCCACGATGAATACAGCAGATAGAAGCTTGGCTGTTGTTGATTTTGCTTTACGTCGTCGCTTCGCATGGTATACCTTACGTCCACATAAGATAAAGCCTGAAGTAGGAAAGACGTTCATGGAAGAGGACTTCAATAAATTTGCAGATATTTTCTTTTCTTTTGCTACAGACGATGAGCTTAACCTCCAACCAGGCCAATCTTATTTTATTGTTTCAAGCCAGAATTCAAAAGCAGAAATGAAGGAACGTATGATTTATGAGCTATTACCTCTTATTAAAGAATACTTGGCAGAGGGATATCTTCTGAAGGCAAAAGACGCCTTTTGTGACTTATTTCTCAAAGAAACAGGGAAACTGATGTATGAGTAAAAAACAGATCATTTCTTTTGGCAAACTGCCGACTTTGTCTTCTACTACATGGACTATCGATAGGTTGAAGCAAAATTGGAAATGGAGTGATCGATCAATGGAGTCGCTCATGCAGAGATTTGTGAATCTTAATCAGAAGAATTTATCATATCTCGGTATCTCTGCATGTGTAGACTTTGTTAATGGGAAGCCTGCCATCAAACTAACAACATCAAAATTTATAGGCGCAATACCAATTATTTCACCCATGAATGGCAAAGCTGTGGGAGATCTTATTGTAATAGGTCGTTTCGGGGAGAATGCAGGGGAACTAATAACCTTACTTGATGACAGTATAAAACCTGAGTATTCGAATGAGCTTCAACTAGTTCAAGGTTCTCTGATGATACCTCCTGTTTTTATCGAATGTTGTAAATTTATTGAAACTTATGAGCAAGCAGAGAAGTTCAAATGGAGAAAATTTACCAACGAAATTAAAACAAACTCTCACCCAAGTAGTTCCACGCTCTGGATGGAATATGTTCTTAGAAATTCACGTAACCCAATGGAGTTCTCTGTATTCCATAACAAATGCAATATTCTTACAACAGATCATATTGAATGGCAGCAATTAAACAGTGTCCTTCATCTAGCTATAAGAGAACTTGAATCTATACGAACGCCATTTAAAATACGCTCTGCTTATTCTTCACAAATAGCTAGATTAAAGATTAAGCTTCGCGATAAGCACTGTAGTCCTACAACCAAAATAAAAATTCACACATCAGATCCTTATGTCATAATACAACTTAAACAACTAGCAAATACAATTTTGGATAATAATATCAATGAGAAATTAGCATGGCGTATGGATTATGCAGAATTCTTTGAGAGATATGTTCAGTATTTATTGTGCGATATATCTAAAAAGAAGGGTGCTAAAGAAATCTGTAATCCACATTATGAGATATGTATAAACAAACGCCCAGCGTGGGGACTTAATTATCTAGAACCAGATATCATCCTTCAAAAAAGAGATAAACAAGTTGTGATTGATGCAAAATACAAAAGTCATCTTTTTAATTTGGATACGGATAGTGAAGAGCTTAAAAATACTTTTCGTCATGATTTACACCAATTGCTTGCCTATTGTTCGTTAAATGGAATGAATAAAAAGCAAGCCTTACTAGTATATCCATTTAGTAGCTTTGCCTGTTATAAAATGACAGTAAATAGCCAACTTACAACTACTGAACTTCAAGTTTTTATAGTAGGTGTTCCATTAGAGAAGAATGGAATAGAGGAGGTAAAAAGAAAGCTTAGTGAAATTATTAATTTTAATGATTAAATAATTACAAAACAGTAAGTATAGTGACCTTAGGAATACTTATATATGATCTTGTTCACTGTATGAGATATCGAGTTACATAAAACAGAAAGGAATATATGACAAGAGCATATTATCTTCTTTGCGAGTGTTTTTTTTATTTTCTGATAAACATTTTCTCTTTCCTTATTGGGTAAGATCGAGTTTGTGTACCTTTTTGTCGCGAAGTAAATTGAGTATATGTCATATTTGCAATGTAAAATTACTTGTTTTCTAGAAAACTTTGTTTCATCTTTTTATGGTTGCTCTTATTGATAATTCCCAATATGGGGCTGGAGAGCCATTATAGGGCCTCCAGCCTTTTTATATAATCCTTGGCATATTGAATAAGTTCCTTTCCTTCTACAACTTTAATCTCTTTAAGTAATCCCATATAGAAGCGGCCGATACCTAAAAGGCTGAATACTTCCGTACTGAGAATCGTAGGGTATTGTTCCTTATCAACTTCTGAATTATCCTTCAGTACATCTAAAGAAGAGGGATATTCTTCACGGATGAGATTACTTGCCAGATTTGACAATTTAAGTTTTATCTTTACTGGTTGAGCCCTAGGAGTCTCCATCATATTAAAGATATCAATCCTAAGATTTTTATGCTTATTGGCGTACTTCCAAGTCTGATCTGTTATATCTATGCTCCCAATACGTGAGATTTTATATTCCCTTATTTCTTTCTTGTCAATATCATAAGTAATAGCTAGCTGTTGTTTGGTAAGGATCTGATAAACTTCTACTTTTCTATCCTTTGTTCCATTCTTTGAGCTGTAATTGCGAAGAATAGTTTGTTTACGTTCTTTACAAGCCTGTCGTAACTGAAGCATCAAACGAGTGCATCTATCTACAGAGAATTGTATTTTCTTTTCAAGAATTGTCTTTCTAATTTCGCGGGTCATAGGAATAGTAGCCCCACTCGTACGATAATAGCTTTCTTTTATATGTTCTGGACGCTCTAGCTTATCATCAAAGCTAATTATCCCATATTCGTATGGTTGTACCTGAATACGCAGTAATTCCATACCTTCATCATTCTTTTCAATCAAAAGACGTATTCGGGTTGCAGTGATGTCTCCGCTACTGATGGCATTCTCCTCGTCCATAAATGCGTGGTCTATCATACACTTGACAAACAGCCTATACTTATCCATTGTCATTTCCGTAATTTTCTGATTCTTATACAACCACTCTAGATCCTGTCTCAGGTCGCTACTGTATCCTTGGTCGTTGACGCCGAGTAGTAGCTCTCCTCCAGATATTGTATTGAGAAAACCACAGATTGTCTTGAGTATTATCCATTTTTGAGTAGAATGGTCAGGGCGCATATTGGGAGTAAAAATGATAGACGTTTTAAACTCCAGAGTATCACTTTCCTCTCCATAATAAGTAAGGTTTCTGTAGATGTTCCGATAGACGTCTCCGACGCCAAGAAAGGATGCTATAGATCTTTTAATTCTATTGATTTCGCTCAGCTCAATTTTACCGTTTAACGTGTTGGATGCTTTTACCAATTCTTCAAGGTAATTAATATCTTCTGTTGTAAATGTGTTCCTCTGTCGTTCAGGTTTAAACTGTTCATCTATATAGCGTACAAGCTTTTCTATTACAAGCGATTCGTTTTCAATATGCTTATCTCCACTGAGTTCTAGGTCTTTTTGCAGGTGTAAAGTTTTAACACTACTTCCTATTGAGAATTTTATAATAGAATTCTGATAATTTAAATTATACGAAAGCCAGGTACTATCGTATTCATTTCCTGCCATAAATGCAATCATTCGTGCCGCGAGTAGACGATAATAGCGTTCATAAGTATTTCTTACCATCTGAGATTCCTTGAATAAAATATGGGACAGAAGTGTTACTGCTTCTAAAGGAATTACAGAGCCCATAGTTCTGTCTCTTGTAGAAGTCTCACTTGGCTCACTGTACTCTATAAATTGTTCTATCAGCCATTGCTGGGCATCATCAATGAAATCTTTCCCCGTCAAGGTATCTTCATCTGGAGTTTCATCATACGAGAGCTCTGCATTAAGAACAACATGGTGGTTCCGGTCACGTTTGCAGGTTTTAATAAGCACTTTAGTGGGTTTCTCCTCATCTATAGTAAGACTTTCACCAAAGATATTTACAAGAAGTCCCTCATTGGTAATGCATCTAATTCCTCCTTTAAATTCTTCAAAGAACACTGCATCACAACTACGGTGTACTGCGCCTTTACCTTGACTCTCATAGAATTTGTCGAAAGTGTCATCGAGGCTGAAGGCGTAATCTGCTTCCTCAATTCTATTTACTTTGAGATAATCCCCAACTCTTAATGTCTGCCTCCAATGTTCTATTGGGATAAAGCAAAAGTTATGAGTAATAAAGACCTTGCTTGTGATTTTCTCGTATTTAGGGTCAATGCTTTCCGCCTGAATTTCACTTCCTATAAATGTAACCCTAACAATCAGCTCATCTTCAGGCATATATTCTTTTGGCTTGTAAACAAGGGAAGGTTGAACTTTTTGTTGGTCATTATACAAGTCTGTAGAGAGTTGAAATAGTCCAGGGAACTCTGTTTTATTAGACTTCTCATTTTTTTTTACCATAATGTCAAGAAAAGAATTCACTTCTATTTGTTTGGCTACTTGTGCCTTTTGATATTGGTCAAGATTCATATTTAGTAAACCGGCATGATTGTTTTCCAAGTGGAGGAGACCTCTGCCAGCATAATACCAATATGATGTTTCTAGTGGCTTACCAAACTGTGTTTGAAACAATTTGCTTGCAAGAATGTATGGTGTAAAATTCTCTTTGCTCAAATCATCCCAGGAGAATCCGTATCGTAAAATAGGTGTTTTCTTTGCAGCCTCATAAGCAAACATTTGTATATTTAACATAATTTGGCTATTGTCACAGTAGTTATTAAGAAGAAGATAGTCTGCCAACTTTAGTAAAGCCTTATGATCTTGCATATGTTTTTTGTCAGAAGCAAGCAGATAGGTTGCTATGATTCTTAGGTTAAGTGTTTCATTTTGTTTCCAAAAGGTAGAGGCATTGGAGCTCAGATTACTAGATGATATATCCTCTAAAAAATCCTCAACAACCTGTCGAAGACATGAATAACTTTGATCAAAATCTCCATCGGAATTCCTGTCATCAGCCTTGTAATTGTACAATTTTAGATAACGGAGCAGCCTTTCAAAGTTCTCGACAATGTATTCTTTTCTTACTTCCAACCAAAAAGTTGGCTGATTGTTATTTTTTATCATAGGTTATGTTTTTGAATACAAATATATAAAAATTAAATCAAATAGAAAGGTCTTAAATATAAAATAGCTCTGATACCCAACTTTCTCTTAAATGATTTAACAGGGCGAGACTATATTAATATTCATTTTATGCGTATACGTCCAATAAATTAAACACTGAGATCCAAATAATTGGAAATTAGTATCTAATGAAATTGGATAATAGGTTTTCAATAGTATGTATACTTTTGTTATAGTGTTAAATTTTATGTAAGAAGAATTGAAAGTTTCGAGTTGAGTTCGTGAGAAATATAGGTATCTTGTCATCTGCATTAATACGAGGTATTTCAAAAAAATAGAGGTGCTTACCATTCTTATAACAAGGTAGTAAGCGTTTACGTACTAAGGTGTAAACCGTGGGCTTGGCTTTCCCTATTAGTTTACACGTATCATCTATTCCAATAGGAATACGTTTGGGATGGACAGCAGGTGTTTGTCCTTTATATACTAAATTCTTGATTTCAGCAACTTCGCTGACTAAGTGAGCAACTGCCTTTGGCAAGTTCTCAAAAGTGATTTCATTTTGTACCATAATACTTGTTGGTGATTTTTACGGTGCAAATGAAAAAAGTGTTTCCTCTGTGTCTTAAGACACTGAAGAAACACTATAAAAAACACAAAATTTTTGCGTGTAATATTTGTTGGTGGAAAGACTTTGTATCTCTTTTATTATAATAAAATGTTGTATTATTAATTCAACTTTAAGATATTGTATCATTTCTTTTTCAGTTCATCAAGATATCGAGCGGTAATTACACCTGATGGTAAGGCAATGATTGCAATGCCAAACAAAGAGGATAACATACTTACAAGTCGACCAATATCTGTAACTGGGCACATATCTCCATAGCCTACAGTCGTAAGTGTTACTGTTGCCCAATATAATGCATCGAAAAAGGAATGAAAAGTCTGTTGTCCTGTATATGGATTTACATGTGGCTCGACATTAAATAGTACGAGTGCTGTTACAAATATATAGAGAATAGCTAAAATTAAAACAGAAGATAGGACTTGACGTTCTTTGTAAAGTATAGACATAAATAATCGAACCTTACTTGATATGCCAAAGATCTTCAAGACTCTTGTTAATCTCAGCAAGCGTATAAAGCGAAATAGTTTAAATGCAGGGTTCAATAATGTGACGGCAGGTAGGATAGATAGTAAATCTATTATTGCCATTGGAGAGAATGGATAAGTAACAAATGCTATCTTACGGTTATTATTTCTTATATCTGCAGTTGCCCATCTCAATAGGTAATCAATGATAAAAACAATAGTTGAAGCCATTTCTGTAAACCAAAAAACGTTATGTGTTTCCATAAATATAAGGGGGATAAGGCTTACAAGAATGGTCAGAACCATAAACCAGTCATAGACTGTGTTTATCCAGTTTGAATGAGATTTCCTGTCAATAATATTTGCTATCTTTTGTCTGTTCATATTTTTTGATAGTTTCTTCTGAATCAACAATGTTGGATAAAGGTTACTTTTGGTACACGTTTAAAGCTGTGACGGAACTATAAACCCATTACTATGGTTCGTATACTTACTTTGAGAATTTGCACAATGTGTTTTCATTTTCTAATTTGATTGTGATCTTCAGATCATAAAAACACATGTTTGTATTAGATGGATTTTAACCAAGGCACGACCAAATAGCTGGGTTGGTTATAATATTTGCAAGTATGTTTGAGGCAACATCCTTTCCAAAAGATTTTATTTTGTCAATAAGATCAGGTTTAGCTTTCTCCAAATCTCCTTCTTTCTCTACAATCTGCTTTAGTGCTTTTAGTTGGCTAACGGATAATTCATCTTCAAGGGATTTTATGAGAATCTCAATTCCCTGTTGTTGAGATTGGCTTTGAGTATTAGTATTGCTAATATTGTTGCTTATGTTTATATTACTACCCCGATTGGTTGCTTTCTTACTTTCTATTATCTGTGGATATTTCTTAAATGCTTCAAGTATAGCTAGTAACTTCTTTTGTTGACTAGGTGCAAGTGTTTTTTCATCACAAGTTTTATTAAATTCATCTACATGCTTATCTCCTATGAAATTTATTTCTAAGAATCTTTTAGCATTTTCTTTCCATTGTATATAATTAAGATTCTCTGTTTCTTTATATATAGTACGGAAACATAATAAAACCTCTAGGTGGATCTTTCTTTTGTAATTGAGGTATTCTTTCTTTTTGCTCTTGAATTAGAGCATCTAATTCATTCTTAACTATTTCTTCCATAATATTCGACTTATTGAAACAAAAAACGCAGTAACCCTTTGAGAGATTACTGCGTTTTTTCTAAATTATCTTTACTTCACTTCCTCAAATATATCCAACACTGATTATCAATGAATTATATTTATATGGTACAAAAATGTTTCCTCAATTTGAGTAGTATCGATTAGTAAACATCTTGGATGTTATCATCAACTATCCTACTTAATCTCATTTAATTTATCAATCACTTTAAGCATATATATTATATTACTATAGATAGCCTTAGAGTTATCGTCTAGCTGTTTCTTCTCGACCCCATCACTTGTAGAGAAGTTGTTAGACTCTATGTTTGCATCTGAAAGAAGTTCTACAATCTCCTTACCCTCCCCAAATGAAACATTATATAATTCATGAGCAAGTTTATTTCTCATTGAGATAAAGCATAAACAGCAGGAATGGAAAGAATAACGTACCAATTTCTTTTGAACTGATTCAATATCAAAGTTGAAATCAGAAATTATTTTATTGGCATCATCAATTTTGATAATTTGATTCATATTAAGTTGATGAAAATTTTCTTTTTCGTTATATTTTATAGGATCTGCTTTTAATTTGTCATCTTTAAAGTCAAATCTAAATTTACATGCCATCGCACCATATAAAAAATAAAGACGAAATACATCCTTCGTTTCTAAATTATCAACCTTATTTTGAAATATCTTTTTTATCTTATCTTCCAAGGAGGTATAGATAGATAAAAACTCCACTATTAATAAAGACTTATTCTGATGCTTTATCAATTCTATCTTATCCATTTGAAATTATCTCTTTTATTCTCTTTAATCGCTTATTGACATTAGTAGTTGTGCTTGCCGACTTTTCTAATGTTGACGAAATTACATTGTCAGACTTTATAATATCTAGAGAGTCCATTAAGCTTTGGGAATAATCTACGGAGAACGGAATACAAGCATTTATGATGTAGTCTTCTCCAAAGATACCCTTTAAACATTTTTTTAGTTCTATTGTAACATCTAGTATTTTATTGACGGTTTCTGAGGCAATCATTGAAGGATTATTTTGAGCTTCTTGAAGAACAGAATTAATCATTTCTCTAGGTCTTGAATTATATTCATTAACAATATTATTATCAATATCTGATTTTATGTAAAATGCAATGCTTGTATAAAACCGACCATAATCTTCATAGCGTTTTATGTCATTTTTAGTAAACAGCTCTCTATAGACTTTAGACTTTTCGGCATCCCCAATATAGGATTTTACAAATACATCTACGGTATCTAATACGGGAGAACGATAAATAGCCTTTCTAATTTCATTCACTTTCAATTTCTCTGCACCCTTATTTAGACGAGAAAATATATCATATTTAGTAAATTCTGGTGAATTTGCTGTTATAACATAAATATCAAGTACAGACGAAAGCAATTCGCTTGCCATAGCAGAGTATTCTTCTCTAATGTCATTGAATAACTTTCTCCCAAACCAATCCGAATAATACTCTAAGTACTTGGTCTCTAACCTGAGATTATTAGTAAGAAATTCATTAATTGCAGTAAGTCTCTGTTTTCCATCGACTACTTCATATATGCTATCTTCCAGAATATTGATACCCGGAATTTCTACGACATAAATAGGTGGGACTATAATTCCCATAAAGAGAGATTCGATAAATGCGGTCTGTTTATCCCCTTTCCATATTTCATTCCTTTGGTATTCTGGTGATAAATCTAAACGTCCCCCTTTTATCTTTTGGTAGATTTCTTGAATAGACCATGTTTGTTTAACAATCTTAGTCTGTTTTAATAATTCACGCTTTTTCTCAGACGAAAAAGTATCATCCAATTCATTCTCATCAATAGATTCATTCTCTGCAAGTTGTAAATCTTCAGATTTTTCAACCTGTCCCTCCATAATATTGTTATTAATATCTTCCATAATTATATTTTTAAATTGACCTTATGCTATTTTTGTCAATAATTGTAAATAAATCTTTTTGGCATTCTATATAAGTTTGAAGGAATTTTTGTGACACCTTCCAGTAATCTTCATATATTTTTGACATCATTCTATGAATTTTTCTTTGAATGGTTTCACTAGGAATAGGAATAAAGACAGAATTGAGAAAGGCTTTCTCTTGAACTCTTGCCCTTGATGATGAAGATCCTGTTGCTAATCTGACTAATTGAGATTTCACTAAGTCGGATTGTAATATTGCAGCTAATACATAGTTGCTAATGATATCACTATCTTCTACTAAGTTTATTATATATGCTTCTTTTGATACCAACACAGTATCTAAATCCTTTGGAATAATGAATACCCGATTCTTTCTCGGATTTATCCTACAGTAGGCTAAGTCACCACCATGAGCAATATAGAAAGAGTTGCCAATTTCATCACCCTTTAACTTTCTAATATTAGAAATTGTTCCTGTATCTGGGGAAACATCAGGAATTTCTAAATAATAATATTCTATGTCCTTTTTAGGCACTATAGAAACATTATTAAACGTACATATTTTATCTAATCGCTTAAGAATCGAAAAACTCTTATGCAAGTCCTTGATATCAATGGTATTTATCAAATAACTCGCATCTATTCTATAATTGGTAACATCTTCTTGTTTTATCCATGCACATTCTCCTCCATTTTTTGTACTTTGTATTCCTTCAAATATTTGTACGAATTGAAGTGAGAAAAAAGACAAATCATTCTTATCAATTTTCTTATATGTCGATTTACCAACTTCATATCCAACTTCTTTTGCAGTACCAAGAAAAATGTATTCTGGCTTATTGTTTTCATTTTTTTTACGCAATCCTAAAATGGCAGTCTTTGATACCGATTTACCAAAAGGAATAAAAGCTCCTTCAGGTAAGCTAATAGATAGTGTTATATAACATTTGCTTAGCAACCATTCACGGAAACTTTGATAATATGGAAGATTCAAAAGTCCTTCTGGCAGAATTATATATAACTCCCCACCAGCTTTTTCGTCAAGCGAACGAATACATTTTTCGACAAAGAGAATATCAAGTTCTTGATTCTCCCTATTGAATCCCATCTCATATTTATTGAGTATGTCTTTGAATGTATATGGTATAGTAAATGGAGGATTTGTCAATATAAGATTAAAATAATTATTAGGGAGATTTTGGTTGCTCAAAGAATCTCCCTGATAGATATTGTTATACCCATCACCATGCATTATCAAATTGATTTTTGCTAATACATGTAAATCCTCGTCAGCCTCTCCACCCCACAAGCATTTATCAATTAGTTCATTGAATTTTAACTTGCGGTCTAATTCTGAACACGGAGTGTCAATAATTTTTTGATTCACATAGAGAAATGATTGAATAAGAAAGCCACCAGAGCCACAAGCAGGGTCTAATATCTTATCCCCTATTTTAGGGTCTGCATATTTAATGATAAAATCAACGATTTCTCTCGGTGTAAAGTATTGGTCAAAGTCTCCTCTAAGAGTTGACTTCAAAAAGATCTCATACACAGCTCCCTTTATATCATCACCTGTGCCTATAAAAGACCATGGCTCAAGCTCTTTTATAACTTTTAGTAAGCACTCATGATCTGTGATCTTTAAGCTCTCTGTTGAATTACTATAGATAGGGTATGTAACTAATGCTTCCTGAAATAGGTTGATAAATTCCTCATATACAGTAACTTCTTCAGCCTTTGCCAACTTTTCAAGGACCTCTATTTGAAATCTATTTGTCTGCCCATTCTTGGCTCTCTTCTCCTCGTTCATCTTAACAAGAAGAATCTTGGTCATTTCTTTAAAAGATTGGTCGGAGCGAATAAGCCCTCTTTTTTCAATAAGGTCTTTACACTTTTTGATTATTTTATATAACTCATCTGAGTTATTTAGAGTAAGCATAAGACTTTTAACCTCGCGAATCTCTATCTGTGATAAAGTTTTTTTACGCGTACGAGAAATATCACGAATTAATTCACTACGTGTTGGAATCTCTGCTGATTTCCTACCCGTATAGATATTTGTTGATATAATATCAATTCCATTAGTAACAATAGCATACAAAGCTGGAGGTGTTGAAACCAACTTTGCATAACTTATGCTTTGTAGTATTTCTTTATCATTCAAAGATACATTAGGGGCTTTTACATCTATAACGATTTCGATATTGTCCCCTTCTTCTATTTCTATATCAGATTGGACGGTAATTTTCTTTGTTCCAGCCTGGACGGGCATTGCATTTTCAAATCTCATCTTTGAAGAATCAAAGCCAAGCAATGATAAATAGGGTAAAACGATATGTATCTTTACATCTTCTTCGGTCTTGATTTTACCAGAGAAGTCTGTAATATTCTCAGAAATCCATTCCTTTAAATTCATATTGTGTAATGTCTTATTTTAATTCTTAAATTATTACTTTTTCAAATGACTAAAATTAATAATAAAGATAGAGAAGGTAATGTTAATCGTTTTGCTCATAATAATACGAATAGTCAATACCTTTCATGAACATTTCTCGGTCATCAATCTTAGTGGTGAGTGCAGGCAGAACCTAAATGGATGCGCTACATTCATTTCAACATATTTGTCCATTATCTCATCAAAAGTAGTTTCGGGCATTCGCTCTATTGTTTGCAGGGTTTCAGGGAAATGCATACAATTAGCAAAGGTAAAACCACCTTTTGAAATATTTTTGGTACGTATCTGCCCTGCAAAATCGTAAAGACCACCAAAGAGATAAGCATGTATTTGTTGTAAACATTTGATTGTACCTGGGTCTACAGTCTTTAAGATACCACTTTCAAAAAGCTGATAAGCTTTTTTCTTGCTCTGTCCGTCAATAGTGTTATCACTATAGAGGAACCAGTCAAGAAAGCTCGTTGCCTTGGTATTGTTGATATGCTTTGCCAAAAGGGTTACACCCTCTGCATCGAACGTATCTGTCTTATAAGACTTCCCGTCAGAGGCTTTTAGCTTCAGTTGGTTAGTGCTACTAACCAACTGACTATTTTCTTTTCTTAGTTTGGTTTTGAGATACTTCCAATAGTTTCTCGTCTTTTGGTAATCATCTTGCTCGTTAATCGCAGCAATGATGTCCAGCACAGAGAACCACCACTTACTGT
>QWCO01001112.1_pt1 | contig 24044 bp, 19 predicted proteins | sample 1972611 | NCBI WGS metagenome assembly QWCO01 (sample SAMN09866706, study PRJNA288562) | Human oral metagenome isolate term1_saliva, whole genome shotgun sequencing... | reverse complement strand
GCGGTAAGAGTAATGACCCTGTATACCTAAATATGAGGGCGTATATGTGGGGCCAGATGAAAGAATGGCTTCGTGAGGGCGGTTCTATTCCACCAAATGACCAAGCCCTATATGATGACATTGTAGGTCCTGAAGCGATTATTGATAAAAATGGTCGCATTCAGCTTGAAAGCAAAAAAGATATGAAAGACCGAGGCTTGCCATCACCAAATAAAAGCGATGCATTAGCCTTGACCTTTGCTGCGCGGGTCGTTAAAAAAAGCGAAACAGGCAATAGGATTGTAGCTAATACAAGTTACAGTCCTTTTTAATTTGTTAGAAAGCGAGGAATAAAGATGTGTATGAAGAGTGCATCTGCTAACTATACACCACCTGCTCCAGCTCCAGCTCCAACTGTTCAAACGAATATGAGTAATCAGACTGGTGAGGAAATGGCAGAAACTAAACGCAAATTCAAACGTGGCTTTGAATCTACTATCTTAGGTCCGACTGTGGGCGGACAGAAATCAATTTTAGGGGGATAGCATGGCGGAAATGGAATCTTTACTGGCTAGACAACCTACGGAGGGCGTTAAACCTGTTAGGCGTGATTATACGAAATTGAGAAAGAAATTCTCTCAGCTATTTAATGCGCAGCAACGATATGTAAATAAGTGGAAGCAGTTGCGTGACTATCAGTTGCCGTTTATTGGTCAATTTGATGGTGAAGAAGATCAATCAGAACCTTATAACGGTAAAATCCTAAATCCGGTAGCTTGGGAAAGTTGCCAAATATTTGCCAGTGGTGTTATGAGCGGACTTACTCCACCAAGCCGTAAATGGTTTAAGCTAACCATGGAGAATATCGATGTAGCAGCTAATAGCCAAGTCGCTGAATTATTGGATGAACGAGAGGAGATCTTGTATGCGGTTCTTGCTAAATCCAATTTCTACAGCATAGTTCACCAAGTTTACATGGAACTAACCATGGGTCAAGCTCCTATGGGAATATTTGCTGATAGTGAATCTGGTGTTCGTTTCACATCGTATCCGATAGGTACCTATGCTATTAGTACTAACAGCAAGGAAATCGTAAATATTTTTGGCCGTAAATACAAAATGACAGTTGATCAGATTGTCGAACAGTTCGGGTATGAAAATTGTCCGGATAACATAAAGAATATTTACGATAACGGAAATAGCTTGCAACAATCATTCACAGTCAATTGGTTGGTTGAGCCTAACAAAGACCGTAAGGATAAGTTAGGACGTCGCAATATGCCATACTCGTCCATTTATTGGGTTGAAGGCAGTAATAGCGATGAAGTGTTATATCATGGTGGCTTTGAAGAGTGGCCAATTCCAATCGCTCGGCATACGTCGATGGACTTGAATGGTTACGGTAAGGGTGCCGCATGGTTTGCTCAACCAGATTCACAAATGTTGCAGAAGTTAGAATTTGATTATCTAACAGCCGTTGAGTTAAGTGTTAAGCCTCCTATGCAAGCACCATCTGATGTTATCAGTACGGTTAACTTGTATCCGGGTGGCATTACAGAGATTGAGGGGCAACATAAAGTTGAACCGATGTTTGCAGTACAGTCTAATTTACAGGATATTCAAAATAAGATTACAGTAACAGAGGATTCAATCAAGAGAGCCTATAGTGCGGATTTATTCTTGATGTTAGACCAAATCGATAAGGGCCAGATGACGGCTCGGGAGGTTATGGAGAGAACTCAAGAAAAATTACAACAATTAGGTCCTGTGGTTGAACGGTTACTATCTGAATTCTTAAATCCAATCATTGAACGTGTGTATTCGGTACTAGATCGTGCCGGTGTATTTCCACCTGTTGATGATGAGGAACTCTTAGACCAATTAAATGGTCAAGAAGTGAAGATTGAATATATCTCACCACTTGCCCAAGCGCAAAAGATGAGTTCATTGGTAAATATCGAACAGTATTTTGCGTTTATTATGTCTTTGGCACAAGCTAATCCTAATATCGTCAACAAGTTCAACTTTGAGGAAGCGGCCAATACATACGGTGTAAATCTCGGTGTTCCGGCTAAGATTATTCGTTCTGATGATGAATATCAAGAAATCTTGGCACAACAAGCACAGGCACAGGCTGAACAGGAGCAGCAAGTGCAGTTAATGCAAGCGGCTCAACTAGCACCTCAAATGGCTAGTGCGGCCAAGCAAGCAACAGATGCCGCCAATGATGGCAATCCTGCATTACAGCAGTGGCTAGGAATGGACGGTGTCTAGATGAAGAAAACAATTAAAGATTATATGCAAGAGCGAGATATGCAAGCTCTCAACCACGTACTTAGCACAGAGCTAGGCAGGTGGTTTTTTTGTCGCCTAATGGATCGCTCGGGCATATTAAAGCAATCGTTTACTGGAAATAGTGAAACATATTTCAATGAAGGAAAACGCAAGGTGGGATTGCTATTCCATGGGGACCTAAACAAATTAGGCATTGATGGAGTTAAACAATACCACCTTGCACAGCTCGAATATATCGGGCAACAAGAATATTTTAATAATTTAGTCGATAAGGAGAAACAAAATGGCTGAAGAAAATATGGGTGCTAACACTAACATGACTGGCAATGAACCGGGCGCAAATCCGGACCAAAATAATCCTACGCCACCTACTGAACCACCTGCTAAACCAGATGGCGAAGGTAGTAATCCATCTGTACTAGGCGGTGATAATACGCCACCTGCTGAACCAACAGTTTATGATTTCAAATCCGTGTTTCCTGAAGGTACTGAACTTGATGAAACTGTATCTGCAGACTTTAGCAAATTACTTAACCAAGTCGGTGCTACACAGGAACAGGCTGTTGAACTAGCCAAGTTTGGCAGTCAGTATGCACAGAACATCTTAACTGCTTATCAAGAGCAGCAAGAACAAGCGATCGTTGAAAAACAACAAGCGGATTATGAACACGCCAAAAAGGAATTAGGCGGTAAATTCGATGAAACTGTAGCGCTTGCAGGCAAAGGCATCGAAGCACTAACTAAAGCGGTACCGGAATTACGTCAATTACTTGTTGATAGTCACATTGACAACAATATCAACATGATTAAGGTATTTGCGGCCGTCGGTGAAATGGTTCAGGAAGACCCGGGCGTGGGTAATTCTAAAGGCAGCCATGAAATTACAACTGAACAACAATTGGCTGAATCTATTTATAGTGACATGAAGAAATAAGGAGAAAAATAAATGGCAATTGGAACATTAAATCCTACTTTGCTCGATGTAGCACAACGTGTAAAAGGTGATGGTCATCTCGACAAAATTGTTGAAATGATGAACCAAACCAATGAAGTTTTAACAGATATGACAATGCTTGAAGGGAATCTTCAAACAGGTAATATGACTACCATTCGTACTGGCTTACCAAAGGCGACTTGGCGTTTATTTAACAGCGGTGTTAACCAAGATAAATCCAAAACAGCACAAATTACAGACGCCTGTGGTATGCTCGAGGCATATGCAGTTGTTGACCGTAAATTGGTAGATATTTCTAACAATGCTGCTGAATTCCGCTTACAAGAAGATCGTGCATTCTTGGAATCTATGAACCAAGAAATGGCATCTACTTTATTCTATGGTTCTAAAGCTGAGCCTGAAAAGTTTATTGGTTTATCTCCAAGATACAATGATAAAACTGCTCGTTCTGCAGAAAACCTTATTGATGCAGGTGGTACCGGAAATCAATTAACATCCATTTGGCTTTGTGTATGGGGTCCTAACACTATGTATGGTTTCTTCCCTAAAGGTGGCAAGGCTGGCTTTAATATTGACCCAGATGGTGTAGTTGATGCACTTGATAGCGATGGTAGAAAGTACAAAGCATACCAAACTCATTATTCTTGGGACTTGGGCTTAACAGTACGTGATTGGCGCTATGCAGTTCGTATTGCGAACATTGATGTATCTAAACTTACAAAAGATGCATCTGCAGGCGCTGACCTTATCAACTTGATGATTGATGCGGAAGAAAAAATTCCTAACCTTGGCATGGGCCGTCCGGTATGGTATATGAACAAAACTGTTCGTGGTTTCTTACGTAAACAACTTAATAAAGGTCATCAATATCAAACTGCAGCAGGTCAAGAACCGGGTAAAATCGTCGTTGATTTTAACGGTATTCCAGTACGTCGTACTGATGCATTAATTATTGGTGAGCAACAAGTTAGATAATAGGGGGTAACCAAACTATGATGATTGATAAAGAAAATGTATTCTTTTGGAAGAAAGCTATCACGACTAATACAAACTCTGATGTTGTAATGAATGGTGAAGGTGGCGACGCAGTTGTCGCTCCTTGGTTAGTCATTCGTATTGATGCAGACGTAACCGGTACAGGTTTATTCAATGTCTATACTTCCGATAAGGAAAATATGGCTGATGCTAAATTATTGACTGGTGTTACATTACCTGCTAATGCAAAAGCTGGCGAAGAACGTGTAATGCGTATTCCAGCTGGTGCGAAGAAGTTTATTCGCATAAATGCGAACAATATGACTGCGGGTACTATTACCGCATTCCTTACATTTGATACGAATATTGCTCGATAAGGTGGTGTAATTATGTTAGTAACAACTAAACAAAAAATGTATCTAACTATGCACGGCCTTGTTGATAAAGGCGAAACAATTGATATTCCAGAAGATGTGATCAATGATTTTGGAAAAGATTGTTTTGAATTTGTAGGAAACGAAAAGCCTACTGAAACCGAACCGGGTAATGAAACAGAACCGGGTGACAAAAATCCACCAGATGAAAATACTGAAGGTGACAATACAGGCAATGAAAATCCACCAGATGAAAATACTGAAGGTGACAATACAGGCAATGAAAATCCACCAGATGAAAAGCCTAAGAAAACAAACAAAAAGAAAACCGATACTACGGAAGAATAAGTGACAATATGAGGGGTGCTTATGCATCCCTCTATTACCATATAGGGGGAAATATGACACCTACTGATATTTGTAATCAAGCACTTGCATTAATTAACGCAGGATTGCTTTATTCACTTGAAGAAGAAACAGAGCAAGGTCGCCAATGCCGTATGCAATATGACCCAACTAGACAGTTGGTATTGCGACAATTTGAATGGAATTTTGCTCGAAAAAATGAAAAATTGGTATTGTCCGCCCATAAAATTAATGGGTGGAATTATGTATATGCATATCCTGAAAAGTGTATCCGCATTTTAGGTGTTATTCCACAAGGCGATCGCTTCCATGCTGAATCGCAACCGGAATACAACATATTTAATATTGGAAATAACAAAAAATGCATAGTGAGCGATATGCCACTAGCATTCATTGATTATATATATGACGTGACAGATTTAGACGTTTGGGATTCGATATCCTTGTATATGTTGCAATGCAAATTGGCTAGTGCATTAGCTATGCCGCTTACTGGGGATAGAGGATTGTTTGACCAAGCTTACAAATTGTATCAAGCGGCAGTTCAAGAGGCTAAAGGGATGAACGCAAAAGAGCGTAAACAAGATACAGTATATATATCTAGCTATGTGAAAGCGAGGGATTGGTAATGAGTAATCCTCTTTATATATCGCAATTAGCATTTACAACTGGCGAGGTGTCGCCGGATGTATCGAGTCGATTTGATTTGGAGCAATACAAAAGTGCTTTATTGGAAGCAGAGAATGTGGTTATTCGACCGTATGGGGCTGTTGCTAAGCGTCAAGGTAGCCAATACGTGGGGCAAGTTAAATATAGTGATAAGCCAACACGATTATTTGAATTTACGACAAACACCAATAATTCTTTCATGCTCGAATTTGGTGACAAATATATTCGTGTATGGAATTACGGAATTTATACCGGTATTGAAGTTACGACTCCTTTCACTAGCGATATATTGTTTGATTTAAATTGTAACCAATCTGGTGATGTTATGTTTATCTGTAGTGGCAAGTACCCTATTCAAACGCTATCACGATATAGCGATACTGACTGGCGGATGAGTGCTTACAAACTGACTGAACAACCTTATGATGAAATCAACACGGATAATGGACACACATTAACTGTTAATGGTGATACGATCACATCTACAAAAGACCTTTTCACACAAGATATGGTTGGTAGTGTAATTCAGATTGCATACTATGTGGAGGCGGTACATACACAGATTAGCGGTATCGTTGTAGAGAAAAAAGTCAAACGCTATATGCAACCACAAGGAATAGAAAAGACCTACAACAACATTAATTACAATGTTGAAAGCTACAGTACTGATACAGAACTATCATGGAAATTCACCACTCATGGCACATGGGAGGGTACAGTTAAAATTCAAATCTCTAACAACAATGGGCAGACTTGGAAAGATTACAGAACATACACCTCTAAGAATGACTACAATGTAACTGATACAGGTAAGATAGAGGCTGGAGCAAGGTTAAAATATATCTCCGATATTAAAGGTGGTTCTGTTAATTGCGACTTATCTATTATGCCGTTTACTCAATATGGTATCGTTGAGATTAAAAGCGTAACCGATGCTAAGAACGCAAAGGTTAATGTTCTGAATGGTATTAAAGAGGGTGAGCCAAGCCACCAATGGAAGTTAGGCAGTTGGAATAGGGGTAGAGGTTATCCGAAACTATGTACATTCTATCAAGACCGCTTTGTAGTTGCTGCTACTGATAGCAAGCCTAACTTCATATGGTTTAGCCGTACTGGTGATTATCCAAATTTTGGTGTCGAAAAGGTGGAAGGCACTATCACAGATGATAGTGCAATCACCTTGCCGGTTATTAATCGCAAGATGTGTGAGATTCGTCATCTCGTACCAGCTAACGATCTAATCATTCTTACAAGCGGTAATGAGTGGATTGTAAGAGGTGATAAAACCATTACGCCTACCAACTGCAATTTAAAAACACAAACCCAACGAGGGGCCTTATCGTGTGAACCTCAATTCATAGGTAATCGGTGCGTGTTTGTTCAAGAGCGTGGCGGTACTGTTCGTGATATGGGTTACTCTTATGAGAGCGATAACTACACAGGGCAAGACCTTACATTGTTTGTTAAAACATTGGTTAAAGGTCATCTGGCAGTAACAAGTGCTTATGCACAAGACCCTGACAGTATTATTTATTACGTTCGAGATGATGGGCAACTCAACTGTTTAACTTATATCCCAGAGCAAAAAGTGTATGGATGGTCGCACTTTGTAACGAATGGTAAATATCGATATGTAGAAAGTGTAGCAGAGGGTGAGCAAGACACAATCTATTTTGTTGTGGATCGTGTGATTAATAATAAGAGTGTGAAATGCATTGAACGTAGTATTCCGTTGTATACAGAAGATAACTCCGATGTGTTCTTAGATTGCTATGTTAAAGTCGCTAATTCAATTAAGACTGATTACATCAACGCACCTCATTTAGTAGGGCAAATGGTAGACATAGTAATTGATGGACAACAGATGCCATCTAGGGTAGTACCACCAACTGGTGTTATTAAATTGGATGGCAAAGCAAATGTAATTACTGTTGGTTTGCCTTACACTACTAAAATTAAAATACCTAGCGTAGAACAACAAATAAACGATGGTACTTTACAAGGCCGAGTTGCTACAGTATCAAAAGTAGTGCTTCGCATGTATAAATCGTTTGGCGGCAAAGTTGGCCGTACATTTGACAGAATGGATGATATTACATTACCACCAAATGAATTGTTTACAGGTGATAAGCCTGTAATCCTACCTAAAATGGGAATAAATTATTCAACCGATACATCGATATGTATTAAGCATAGTGATCCGTTTCCATTTAATTTATTATCGATAACTCGTATTGTTGAAATTGGCGGAGGACTAAGAGATGTTCCGGGACTATAAAATTGATGAAATTGAGCCTACACGGCGAGATAAATTAATTCAGGACCTAGAGGTTAACCTAAGGGCAATAGACGCCATAGAAGTCCAAGAGGTGAATCGTTTATACCCTTTTAAGGATTTCTGTTCCGAGATTTGCAAATCTGATTATGAAAGCCATGTCGTTGTAGAAGACGATGTGGCTATTTGCGTATATGGGATTGCAAAAGAACCAGTTAACGGAATGTATGGGATTTATTTTCTAGGTAATAAAGTATTAGAAAACGATATGCGATGGCAGATGCGTTTTATCAAGTTAAGCAATCAAGTTATTGCTGAATGGTTAAAGACTAGGGAATGGCTATTTAATTACGTTCACACAACTAACATTAAAACAAAGCGATGGCTCGAATCGATTGGGGCCGTTATTCATCCAACTGTAAAAGTTGGCGATTTAGAATTATTCACTCTTAAGAAGGAGGACTTCATATGTGCTTACCCGCAGCGGCAATCTTAACCGCAGTCAGCACCGGCATAGGGATGATTGCGCAACATCAACAAACAAAAGCACAAGTTTCGATGTACAAAGCCCAAGCACAAGCGGCTGAGGCTAATAAGCGAATATCTGACCGCAAACAAGAACAAATTGCTATGCAACAATTACAAGAGCGGGACAAGATGGATAATCGTATGCGTCTTGTAGCCGGTACGAATGCAGCAGAAGCTGGAGCAGGTGGGTTGCAAATGGCAGGGTCCCCATTACAATTAATGGCATCTAGTTATGATGAATACAACAAAGACATCTACAATTGGGAACAAAATAAGAATAATGCTATTTACAATGAATATTTGAACGGTATGAACTATCAGAATGAGGCTAATGCCGCACGTGCTTCTGCTAAAAATGCACGACGTCAAGGCAATTTGGCAATGGTAGGTAGCATTCTTGGTGCCGCATCATCTATGTATGGTATTAAACAACAATACGCAGGTGGCAAGATGACGACTACATATGGTGGTGACCCTGTAGGGTATACAGATAAAGGCCCAGTCGTAACTGTTAAGCGTGATTATAAAATGAGGTAGGATATGAAATTTGTTAATTATGATCCAACCCAAAAATTAAATACAATTCAAGGTAGCACACAGGCTTCTAGTAATGAAACGGCATATGGTGGTAATGTAAGTGGCTTAAATGCTATGAGTAAAGCCTTACAAGATGCAACAAATACATGGATGGAAATTGACAAACGAAAAGATTACATCGATGTAACCAATGCTATTAATGAGTTCAATAATAGTACTAACCAACTGTTGAATGATGATAAAGACGGGCTGATGAATCGTAAAGGAATGAATGCTCAATCTATATTGCCTGACTATAATGCTGGTGTAGATAAAATACAACGTGAAATCATGGGTAAATATAAATTCAGAACGAATGATGCTATTAATGCCTTTATAAAAGCCGTTGAAACATCTAAGACAACTGATTACAATAACATATCCAAATATTCAAGAGGTCAATATGAAACGGCGTTAAGTACAGCTACGCAAAATCAAATTACAAATCTTCGTGATTCTGCTATCCGTTCTGACAACATGGCTGACCAAATGAAAACAATTGCATTGATGGGTGATTTGTATCGGTCTACTGGCAAGGAATTGGGACTAGATGATGAGCAGATTAATGAAAAAATCCGTGCTAATACAGACCAAACAGGAAAGTATTTACTTGATAGATCCGTGGCAGAAAATGATTCAACGAAAGTTGAAAATTTATTGACTTCATTAAGTGGTGTTGTTAGTGAAGATGTGTTGACGCCATATAAAAAAATGTCCAGTCAAATGAACATTAATAAACTAGTTAATGATGATAATACACATGCTAAGTTGTATCAGATGTATGGACATGATTTAAACTCAGGAATGAGCAGCGCTGCCATGTATGTTAGAGCCAAGATGGAAACTGAAAACGAAGAAGCCATTAAAGGTGGAGTTGGTCAAAACAAACAGTTATGGGATATGGCTGTTTATGCTAATAAAAAATATGGTATTAATACTGAAATCGCATATCGACAATTATATGCAGAAGGTACAGTTGGCGGTGAATTAAGCAGGCTTGCTAGAGAAAATCACAATTACGCAGGTTTAACACAGGTTGAACCAAATGGTGAAGAAAACAAACAGACTGATGGTGGTACAAATTATTATAAAATGTACAATTCTGATGAAGAGTTTGTTGATGATTGGATGAAAGGATATATCATTCCTAATAATGCTATCAATGCACAATCTATAGATGAATATGCTGATAAATTAAAAGCTGGTGGATATTATACGGCAAGCGCAGAACATTATAAGGGCTTAATGAGAAATGCCCCAATGTCTAGCATTAATGATCGCTTACAAGCTAGTCAAATAATCTTGAATCAAAAGATAGCCAATGGCGATGTAAGCGGTGCGTTCCAATATGCACAGGTTCAATTGGCAGGTGCCACAACTCCTGAAGAGCAAGAATATTGGAGCGGTAAAATGGCTAGCGAAAGACCGAAGCTAGATAGAATTTATGAAAAAAGTTTGAAGATGACGGCACAAGAAAAATGGGGAATTAAGCAGTACGCTAAATCTCACACTTACGAACAAACACGAGCATATGCAGAACGTGTATTGCCTAATAAAATCATGGATGATGAACTTGATGCATCATTACTTGAAATCGATGATAACAATAAGAAAGCTAGCAACATTGACTTAACTCCATATGAATATAAACTTGCTACAGTTATGCCTGAAGACAAAACATTGGCAGGCAGTTTTAAATATGGTGTTAAACAAGAAATGGCTGGACGTATTGAGGAATTTAAGGTTAAACATCATAGACCACCTACAGATGCGGAAAAAGATGAAATCTTCGATGCTGCAGTCGCAACAAGTACATTACGTAGTACAAGCAAACCATTCTTTGGTGACGGAGACGATTATTCCTCTACAATAAGCGGTGCAAGTAACCAAGCTATTGATATCGTTCATGCTGAACCTGTAGGAAATCATTATATCCGAGTAACATATCGTGATGGCTCCACTCAAGACATTTATGAATCAGAATATAATGCATTACAACGGAGATATACAAATGGCTGATATTAATCAAAAAGAACGTGAGGAATTTCAAGCGTTAATACATGGATACGGACAAGGCCCACGTTCCTTTACGGCTAATGCCGGCATACAATCTAGTCCAGTAGGTGGTTTAACACCAGTTGGGCAAGCTATCGGTTCAGGAATAGATACTGTAGCAAATATTGCTAAAAGCACAGCGGATGCATTATCTACAATTGCCAATACACCTATAAGCGTTACCAATGATGATGGTACAACAACGGTATCTCCATTTGGGCAACAGGGAAATACATTCCAAGCGATAGGTCAATTAGGACAATCATTGCCTAATGCTTTACCTGCTAGTTTCGTTAGTAACACAGACCGATTATTCTTATATAACAATGATCAATTACGTGCTAATGAAGCCTTACGAATTGCCAAGACGTTAAATATTGGTGCAGATACAGTCATGTTTGGCGATGATAGAGCCTTTGAACGTGCTGATTATTTGTCTAGACGTGCTGAACGTGGCCAAGTTTTACAAGATATTTATGATGAGTTTCCAGAACTCTACAAAGTTAAATATGGCTCGCAAGCTGAAGGTATTCAAGCATTAAACAATATCGAATCAATCAAGAATACAAAAGGTATATTTGATTCATTACAACAAAGCATTTGGGCAATGAATGACCAAATGAAATTAGGCGATGTTGGCTTCGCCTTAGCTTATGAATCTGACCCACAAAAGATTAGCGAATTAACGGCTGAAGTTAATCGATTACAAAATAACTTGCAAAATTATAGACGTCCAGATGGTGGCAGTCCTTTACAAGAGGTATTGGGTTCAACTGCTAGTCAAATCTATATGATGGGTAAGCAAGGCGGTGCAGGTGCTATTGTAGGCGGTATAATTGGCGGTATTGGTGGCGGTGTAGTTAGTGGTGGCTCTGCTGCTATACCTACTGCAATGACCGGCGCTAAATGGTTAGGTTCTGCTGATATGGCATACGAGATGTACAAAATGTCATTTGGTAATAAGTACCTAGAATTAATCAATAAAAAGGATACAAAAGGCAATCGTGTATATTCTAATGAAGAAGCAAAAGAATATGCCATGTCATTCGCTGCAGTTGATGCTAGTATTGAATTTGTGGCGACTCGTGCTATTGGTAAAGCAGCGTCTAGAATTGCTCCTAAGTCTACATTAGCAAGTGCAGTTTCAAGAGGAACTAGCAATGTTGCTGAGACATTCAATCGAGGTATTGGCGTAACTGCTGCACAAGTTGCTAAGACCTCCATTAAAGCTGGCGCTCCAGAGTTATTTGAGGAAGGCTTGCAAGACGTCAACGAAAAGCTGCAACATAACTTATGGCGCAAATCGAATGATCAAGAGGGTCCATATTCTGCAGGCGATATGTTTGTTGGCGCAGGTGAAGCTATGTGGCAAGCATTACCGGCTGTTGTTGGGTTTGGTATGATTGGTGGCGGTATTAGCGGTGTACGCACCATGAAAGCCTTCAAGGATTTTCAAAAGTTATCCCCAGAAGAACAGCACATGGCTGTTATGGAAGAACAAAATCGTAATGGACATGTTATTATGCAGAACCTTAAAAACGATGCTGCAGTTAATAATTTGGCAAAAGAAAACCCTGAGTTATACGGAAAAATCGTACAAGCTCAGGGGGATAATATAGGCGTATCTACCGCTTATATTAATGTCAATGAAATGGCTGAAACCGAAGAAGGTCAAGCGGCTATTCGTAATATGATAGATGCTGGATTGGTAACACAAGAGGATGTATCTAAGGCGATTACGGCTGATGCTCCGATTGAAATTCCTATCGGGTCTTATGCGCAATTAAGTGGTGGCTTATCTGAAGAAACTGTTAAGGCATTAGAAGAATCCTCTTACTTTACACGTGGTGGTCTTTCTATGAAAACACTTGAACGTGCAAAAGAAGAAGTCCATGCTATGAAAGACCTTGTTAAAGATGATACTGAAAAACGTGCAAAACATGTTAAGGATGATATTATTCGTAGCTACTTTGATGAAGTATCTGATGTAGATAAAGAAATGCTCGATGTGGTTCTTGCGGATCCGACACATATTAAACAAACGTTTAATAATGTGTATAATGAACTTACTGAACAGTACCGGGAACAATATACAAGTGATTTCGATGCTATGGATACGGATTTAGAAACGGCACGTACTAGCGGGGTAAATCCTACATGGTTAGGTGATAGCAAAATACCACGTTCTAATTCTGAGCGCAGACGAATGGCATATCAATCTAGCCTTGCTCGAACTCAACGTGCATTAGCGGATAATCCGGAATCACTTAATCAAGCAGGTGCCCATTATGCTGATATGGAGCATACACTTAAACAGATTGAATCGTTAGAATCTATGCGAGATAAGCTATTTGAACTTGCAGATAATGATATCGCCTTACGTATGCAATTATCCAAATCCGGATATGAAGTGTATCAGTCTTTAAAATCCATAATGAGCGATGCAACTGTTGATCGTAAACAACGTGATACGGCAGAAGCCAATGCATTGCTCATGGCACAACATGCTGATGTAATGGCACAATACATGCGACAAATGGGCCGTGGTGGTTATACTGCTATGGATTATTTCCGTGATAGCGTGCGTATCAACATGAATGCAGTTTTAGAAAACCAAAAAGGGTATAATCAATTAGATCAAGATGCAAGACTTAAATTAAGTATTGATAAGAAAAAGTGGAGTAGAATTATAGATAATATTTCATCTTATAAAAGATCTGATTTAATTAGAGTTATGGACACTCCAGCTGTACTGCAACTCGTAGGTGTTAAGGATTTGCCAATCAAAATGTATGTTTCTAAATATTTTGATATGAAAACAGGTGCTGGCAAAAACAATCAACATAAGACAGTTACTAACAAAATGTGGAAACAATTACCTAGTGCATTGGTAGACCCGATTGCAATTTTCCCATCTAAAACAGTTAATGGTTCGATTGTGGTTATGACAGAAATTACAGATAGTAACAAAAAGCAAAGTATTGTTGCTTTGGAATTATCAGCTAGTGTTGCAAATAATATTACAATTAATAGAATAAAATCTTTTTACCCTAAAGATAATGCTAGTGCAAATACATGGTTTTATAATAATTTTGCAGATAAAAACAATCCACCACTCTATATAAACGAACAAAAAACCACTAGATGGTTTACAAGGAACGGGCTCCAATTGCCTTACCAAGTAAACCAATCTAGTGGTTACTTTAATAAAAGTATACCAAATGAAAATGATTTAAGCAACTACAGAAACGCAAATAGTAATATTTTTTATCAATCAGCATGGCATGGTTCACCACATGACTTTGACACATTTGATTTAGGTGCTATTGGTACTGGTGAGGGCAACCAAGTACATGGTTGGGGTTTGTATTTTGCTAAAGATAAGAAAGTGTCTGATTTATATAGACGTGAATTATCCTTAATCCATGACGTTGATAAAGGCACATTATTTAAAGTTGATGTGCCAGATACTAAAGAAATGATTGATGAACAACAATCATTAAATATTTTAAGTAAAGAAACAAAACAAAATCTAAATGCAGCAATTAATGCATTGCCAGAACAAGAAAAAGAAGTATTTATCAACGAATATACAAACAGCCCTTTATTTAACCATTATGCAAAAAAAGAAATTGATGAGTTAGGAAGTAAGTTTGAACAACTAGATAATGAATACCGTTTACTCAAAGATGAATACCTTGATAAATTTCTTAAAGAAGATCTTAACAAGATTACACAAAGAAACCTAAATAGATTGTCCGAAAAATATAATATTGATTTAAAGGCATTAAAAGAAAACCCCAATAGTATAAAAGATATAAAAAATCAACTAGATACTATGTGGTTTAATGCTTTTAAAGAATTTGGCATGACTAAACAAAGGTATAGGGATACATATTGGGGTAAGTATAAAAAAGATTTCTCTTCACTGTTAAATGACAGTGGCATAAATGGTAGAGATTTTTATCTGGCATTATCTAAAGCACTAGGTAGTGCAAAACAAGCGTCAGAACATCTTAATAAGTATGGTGTTAAAGGTATTACTTATGTTGGTGAGCAAGATGGCATGACAGAAATCATGAAAGATGGTGAACGCATTATCAGCATTTTCAAAACCGCAGATAGAAGTACGTTCTTACACGAAATGGGTCATGTATTCTTTGACGACATTAAGAACCTAGCAGAAATGGAAAACGCCACAGAGCAACTTGTTCTAGATTGGAACAAGTTGAAAGAGTGGTCTGAATGGGATAATGCGAAAGGTGCTGACAATACAAAGGCACATGAAAAGTTTGCTCGTGGATGGGAAGCATACCTTCGTGAAGGGAATGCTCCTACAAAAGGATTACAACGTGTATTCCGGATGTTCTCAAAGTGGTTAACTCGTATCTATCGTGCGGTGACACGACTAGGCGGATTGCCACCTAAGGAAATACAAGATATCATGGCACGTATGATCGCTACCCAAGAAGATATAGATGCCTACACAAAAGAGCAAGCACTTGAACAATTTGAATCTAGCAAGTTATTTAAACAGCTCGATGAAGCTGAGCAAGCAAAGGTTCAAAGCTATATTGCCGACGTCGGGGAAATGGCGAAAGAACGTGTCATGAAGCGGTATATGAAGGAATTGGAAAGTCGTCCAATCAAAGAATGGAACGATGAAAAAGATTCTATTCAAGCTGATATCGAAAAGCGTTTAATGGAACAGTACCCAATCTATAAAGACCATCAACGCTATAATGCATTTGGTAAGGATGCACTAACCAATACTCGATACGGCACACTAAAAGAATTAGAAGCTGCTGAACGTGAGCAAACCGGATTTACGTTTGACGAAGCTGTTAATCAGGCTATGGAATCTGCCGAGCAGGCATTCATTGAGGATAACCATATTGGCAAATCTAATATAGAAATTGCTGAGGAATGGTTATTATCTTCAGATGGTCAAATGAAATTAACTGAAGAGGAAGCTAAAATCATTAAGTCACAAACCAATCGAGACCTTGCTAAAAACTGGGAACTACTCGACAGGTTAAATCGACTTGACCCTAATTCAGAAACAATTGAATCTGATTTAGAGCCAATTGCAAAACGAATAATTGGTGATAATGAAAAAGTAGCTAAAGAATTAGGGACCGCAGTAAAAGAACTTGATTCTGCTCAAGACCGTATTGAAAAGCTAAAAGCACAATTACAAGAACGTATTAATAATGTACGTGCTATCCGAGATAGTGGTGTAGGTGTGATAAGTGATTATATGAACCGTGCTAGACAGGAATTAGGCGATTTGACCTTATCCCAAGCTAGTCAATATAAGAAATATCAAAACCAAGCTATTCGTGAAGGTAAGCGTGCCGATAGGGCATTAGCAGTTAATAAACTGGAAGAGGCTTTACAAGCTAAACAATTGCAACTTCTAAATCAAGCAAGAGCTCGTGTTGCGTTTGACAATGCACTCCGCATTAAGAAGTTGAGAACCAAGTTGCTTGATAACCTCAACAGAATGACACGCCCTAAAAATCCGATTGCTATTGAACCTAATATGAGATATTTCTATGCGCACATGGCATACCAAATGGGACTTACTAAATACGACGGACTGGAACCAGTAGATGGGTTTGATATGAATGCTGTTATTAATGCATTAGATCCTGATGCGGATATCCTAGGTGACAAAAGTATTACATTCCTTGACCCATGGATTGTACAACTATTCTATGGTAAAACACCTATGTCATTTAAAAATCTAACAATGAGTCAGTTGAACACACTGGAAGAATTAATGACAGGCATGTATAAGAATGGCCGCAACGCTTATGAAGGCTCTACCATTCTTAATGATAAAGGTGAATCGATTAGATTTGATGATGCAGTAGATGGCATATTAACGGAAGCAATCGATACATTTGGCAAAATTAATGGGAATGTATTTAACGCACAAAACAATCAAACTGGTTTGGAAGCCGTTGCAGGTCTTATTAATAAAGGCAATTTATCCTTGCTCAAGGTTGAAACATTCTTACGCCGATTAGGGCCAGATGCTGTGAAATATATCTATAATCCGATTAGCCGTGCAACACAAGCTTTTAATGAACGCAAGGAAGTGTCCATGCGTAGATTGGCAAAAGATGTATCCTCTGTGTATGATAAGCGTGAATTATTTAACATCCGAAATAAGCATATGTACGATGTTGGGGAATTGCGTAATCTAACCAAGGAACAGGTTATTGCATTAGCTTTGAATTGGGGTACAGAACGTAACAGACAACGGGCAATGGAAACGGCCAAGGTAACTGAAGTTGAAATGGAAAAAGCCTTTCAAGAAATCCTCACCGATAAAGATTGGGAATTTATTATTCGGACATGGGACCACATTAACTCCTTCTTTACTGAACGTAGCAAAGTTCAAGAAGAACTTTATGGGAATCCATTGAAGAAAGAAGAAGGTATCACATTCACTATTGGTGGTAGAACTATCGTTGGACAGTATTACCCAATTGTGTATAATCCGAAAGTTAATGCTAGTATATCTGACAAAGAAGTGGAAGACATCGCCAAGACTATGGTTAGTAGTAATGCTATCTTAGGAACTGGCATGAGTGCAACTAAAAGCCGTTTAGATGAGGTTAAAGGTAAATCTTTATTGCTTGATTTTGACGTCATTCCTAATGCCATTACCGAATCAATTAATCATATAACCATGCGTAAAGCCGTGACTGATGTGAATCGGTTAGTAGCCAACAGAGAATTTCAAAACTATATTGTTGAGAAATTCGGCATGAACTCTTATCAATTTTTGCGGACTTGGGTTCGTGATAATTGGAAGGATGAAGCGGCTAAGATGGATGATGTTGGTAAAATTTTAATGTTCCTTAAACATAATGCAACAATGGCTATTATGGCTGGACGTGCATCAGTTGCTATACAAAATGCCTTAAACATTCCTGTTGCTGTATATCGTATTGGTGCGGGCAATGTAATTCGTGCTGTTAATCATGCAGGAGTAGGGTTCTATGGTCATGGTACAGAAACCTACAATAATACTCGTGATTTTGTTATGGAGCAATCCATATTCATGAGGGAACGTATTCAAACTTTAGATAAAGACCTTAAAAAGGGATTAACCATCCAAGGAAAGGGGCTCCGCATTAATGATAAGAATATCGGCGGGTACAAGTTTGAAAAAGGTGCTGAAATCCGTGATGAAATTAATAACATGGGATTCCGACTGCTTACAGAAACAGACTTCGCATTATCCATACCAGTATGGAAATTTGCGTATGATCAAAAGGTTGCCGAACTTCAATCTAAGGAAGGGGTAAGTACTGAATGGATTAATCAACAAGCAATTGAGGCAGGAGACAGAGCAGTACGAGATATATTCGGAAGTGGTGATGTTAAAGATGCAGCATCCATTCAACGTTCACGGAGTCAATGGGTTCAATTATTTGTTCCGTTTTATTCGTATGCTAATACTTTGTATAATATCATCGCTGAATCATGGTATATAGGCAAAGACAAAGGGGATTGGATGCCTTTTGCAAGAGTGTTATGGTGGGGGATCATATCACAGGCAATTGGTATGACAATTTACAAAGCCATGACAAATGGTGACGATGATGATCCAGAATCTATCGCCAAGTCTTTTGCCGAAGAATTTGTACAACAAGGAACCATGGGTATTCCATTAGTGAGAGATATAGCCACTATGGGTATGAAATTTATTTTAGGAGAACGTCCATACAATAAAGGTAATACCGTAATGGGATTAAGTATCTTTGAGAAATTATGGGATACCGGTCAAGCTATCTCAAGTGACAATAAAGATATCGTTGATGTAGGCCGTTCGCTCAGTCAGGTTTCTAACCGTGTAACTGGTTTTAGTGATACCGTAACCGATGCTTTCTGGACGTTGTTGCGTGTAGGGCTAACTGATACGGATGCCAAGATTGAAGATGTATTCATGTCAATTTTGTTAGACAAGCGTTTAAAGACTAAAAAAGAAAAGAAGAAGAAAAAATAAAAGTAAGGACTACCTAGTTTTAGGTAGTCCTCTTTATATGCAAAGAAAGGCGGGATATTGTGATTCCACAAGTCAACAATCCAGTTGTTCAATATCAATGTGATGGGGTTAACAAGACTTATATTTGGCCATATGACTTTAATAATATTAAAGACATTAACCTTATTCTAGTTGATGAAGATGGACGACAAACGGAGCAAACAGGGAACATCTTATATGATGCACAGAATAAAACTTTAACGTATCCAAGTATTGGTGAACCATTGCCGGCAACTTATAAAGTTGTTTTAGTCAGACGAACTCCAATTTCACAAACTACAGAATTAGCCAATAAATGGCCCTACAATCATATTGAAGGTATGGGTGATAAAGTCATTCTAATTCTTCAGGAAATGAAAGAACAATTGGATCGCACATTACAAATCAATGTAGGCGCTGATGAAGACCCAAATCAAGTAACACGTGATATTGTAGATAACTCCATTGAAGCTGCTAAAAAAGCAATTGCTGCTGCATCTACGGCAGAGGAAAAAGCCAATGAAGTGCAAGACAATGCAACAAAGCTAACAGCCATTAACGACAATATTAATGCATTATCTCAAGCGGTAGATGATAAATTGGCAACTGCAAATACAGCGCTTATACAAAGTGCTGATACGTTTGAGAAAACACAAAAATTAGCAGATAACACAAAGGCATATGCGGCACAAACAGAAACCGATAAGAAAAATATCAATGATTTAGTTACAAAAGCTGATGCCATCAAGAGTGATATTAATAATAAACAAATAGCTAGTGTAGGTAATGCCAAGAAAGCGGAAGATGCAGCCAAACGTGCAGAGGTAGCAGCTGCTAAAGCTGAAGAAATAGCAATACCCGGTGGCAGAGGAATTGTAACCAAATCTGAAGCTGATGCTAAATACATCGGAAAAGAATCGCTAAATGGTATTGTGTCAGTTAAAGACTTCGGAGCAGTTGGCGATGGCGTCACCGATGATACTGCTGCATTTAAACGTGCTAATGATAATCTTGCTAACAAAATATTATTGGTGCCAAATGGTCAATACAAACTAACTGAACATTTAACCTTTAATACAGTGGGGTCAGTTATGGATATGGGTGTATATACCAATATCAAGCCGTATTATCCAACAGAAATGCCAATGCTAAAAGGGGCATCAAACATAGCCTTTGTGAAAAACATTACGTATGATGCGGAAGTAAATCAATGCCAAGGGTTTACTTACAATTCTAAAAAGAATGTATTTGTACTTGCCTGTATTAATAGTGAAGGTACTAATCAAATCCTTTATGAATTAAATCCAGATACATTTGAAAAAGTAGGTACCTATAAATTCACGGATTCTGAACGTTTAGGGCATTGTAATACTATGACGTACAATCGGTATACCAATAAGATTTACCTTGCAAATGGGCTTAAAAACGGCAATAATTTAACGGTTATCAATGCTGACACTATGGCAATCGAAAATACTATTACATTGCAAGAAAAGGTATTCAACATTGACTATGATCCGATTACAAGGACTTATGTATCCATTGTACCTATCGCAGGTAACCAAAGAGTACGAACTATTAATCTGTACAATGATGAGTTCAAAAAGCTCAAGACTTACCAAGTCGATTATGTCTATCCGGATATGAACAATAACGGTGCTTTCATGTTGAATGGCGCAATCATGTCCGCAACGTTAGGAAGTCTTGTAGAGTGTACACCATTTGGTACAGTTAAACAGATCATTGAAATCAATCGTGAAACGGAAATCGAAGACATCGCTTACTACAATGGCAAGTTCTATTTTGCAGTACTAACTCAAAAGCCAAACAGACGTCACCAAGTAGATATTTATGTAGGTGACCCAAATTACGACTTTGAAAACTCAATCAATACTGCACGATTAGCAACGCTTGATTATCTCAAACTAGCAGGTGGTACATTAAGTGGCGCACTTAAAATGGCTAATAATACCTTAATCGAGGGTTATAAACCTGACGGACATGGTGTTGGTATGGCTAAGGTATCTACTAGCGGTAACGTAGAACTTGGCGATAACTCCGTTAATACGTTTGTTAAAGGTAAGGAATTTAAACACTATGATGGTACAGATAGTTTCACAGTACTTACCACCAAACATTACGGAACGGCTATTTATAAGAAAAAGGATGTAGACGATAACTTTGTTAAGAAAACAGAAGTAGACCAGTTAGGTTTTCCATATTCTAAAGTTGATGCAGCGACAGATTGGAACACGTTCACAGAACAAGGGGCAATCGAAATCAACTTTGATGGCGGTGCTAATAATCCACCACGTAGCCACAAACAAGGGATGCTAATTGTAATGAATTTTGGCAAAGGCAAGATGATTGACCAAACATTCCATGCGTTCAATGGCGAAACATACCACAGAATGTTTATGGCTGATAAATGGAAATCTTGGGGGAGAGTACAAACATCATTAAATAGCCGATTGAAATTGTGGAGTGCTAATGGTGGAAACGAGGTGTATGTTGAATAATGCCTAATCTGAAAGTTAAGAAAGGAAATGATACATTAACATTTGGACTGACCGATAATGTGCGTGATGTTGGTGATAGACGATTAACCTTTGTGATTGGTGGTAAAAAATATTATGCACGATTGGGCGATACAAAGACCGCATTTGTAGTGCAACGCACATCCAATGGTAATAAAAGCTATATACAAACAAGTCCAATTTCCTTTAAACCATGGGGGTGGTCGAAGTACCCAACCGATGTGAGAGGGACTGAAAAAATGTTTGTGTACTTACCCAAAGGGAGATATAGGGTGGCTGTATATGCTATTTCTGGAGATAGCAACGAATTTACAATAACTGAATCAAAAGACATTGAAGTCAATGTATCTGTTTCTACTGGTCTTATATCAAAGGCTACATTCAATATTGACGGATGGAGAAGAGAAATGATGACAAAGGATAGTAATTTAAGCATCCAGATAGAACGAATTGGAGAGTAAACATGATTGAAGTTGTATTAGCACCTTTCGTGGTTGAGGGGTTTAACGTAGCAGAGGCGGTGCGAATTTCACTAGCCATATTTACAAGTGTTGTATTGGTTTTTGTTGATACATTCTTGCGTGTCTTAGTTGAGGCACGCAATTTTAATTTGGCTACTAATAGAGAATTAACCATTAAGAATATGTTCCTTGCGATTATATGGAGAGGATGGGCGAGTGTTGAAGTCAACGGACACCAACGCAGATTTTTGGTAAGCGGAAAACTACGAGCAGATATGACTAAAAAATTAGTTAAGTCTTATCCTTGGATATTCCTATTATCATTCATCCTATTAACATTGCCTGATGTTGACATTCCTATGCTAGGTAGAATTGATGTGTTTCTATCTACATTGATGTATCTAGTGCCAATCATGGTTGAGTTGGCAAGTATTGTAGAAAACATGATTGAACTTGAATTTGTAGAGAGTGCATGGTTTCAACGTGCGATGAGTTTGGTTAAAGAGTTGATAGCGTTCGTAAAATCAATAAAGGATGCGATTAAATGATTGAAAAAATTAGTATTCGTGAGGTGTTAACAATCCTCGTCTTAGGGGCGGTCAATATAATGGCCGTCCTTTATGGTTATAACGAATTGGCCATGAGTATTTCCTCCGGACTCGTTGGCTATTTAGGAGGACGTGAATCAAATAGGAAGGAGCAAAACAAATGGAACTAGGAAAATTAAGTGCTGCATATGAAAGCAATGGAGACCCAGCTATTGTATCTACAGGAGAGGGAGACTTTGGGGGAATTTCGTATGGTGCTTATCAGTTAGCAAGTAATTGCGGAAGTGTAGATGCGTTTCTTGGTTGGGGCTTACGACAAGAAGATGGATTTTACAAAGATTATGCAAGAGCCCTTCAAGGTGCAGGGCCTATTAACTCCGATGAGTTCATTAGCAAATGGCAAGAACTAGGGACTGTGGATCCTAACGGGTTTATGGAAATGCAGCACGACTACATTAAATATGCTTATTATGATGTGGCGTGTAGTGAATTATCCAATCAATTATTTGATGTCAATATCCATAGTCGAGCATTGCGTGATGTTGTATTTTCTGCGGCCGTTCAATATGGCCCCGGTGAAGTTGTTAATCTTTTTAAAGAGGCAATGCAATATGTTCCGGGTTGGGAGCCTGATTGGAACTTATCTTATGTAAACGACATTAAGTTTGACTGGGATTTAATTAATGGTGCATATGAACAGCGAAAGTTGCATCCATGGAACTATGAAGGCAATCCTAGTTGGTTGCGTGAAAATCTTGTTGAACGGTTCGATGCAGAAAAAGCACAAGCATTAGAAATGTTTACGCAAGAAATGCAAGAAAGGGGGCTGTAATGAGCCTTTTGACTTTTAAGGTATTATGTTACCTAAAACGACATAAAATTCTCATAGGGGGGCTAATTTTAATTATTTTAGCCATTGTAGGGGTGTCTATATATAATTCACATCAGGTTGAAAAGCCTGTGTTATTAAAACAGGAGCAAGTAAATGATCCTGTAAAATTGGCTAATGCTATACATATTACCAAAGCTGAAGCTCGGCAAGTTGTTTCCAAAATGGAAAATGTTCAACCAGTAGTTACTTATTATGTACAAGCTCCTACGGTGGAACAGGCGGCCAAACAAACGCAACAGGCTATCAAACATGAGGACCCGACATTACCTAAAGCAGCAACGGAAAAGGCGGATAGAACTGCTGTTGTTGCTAATACAGACCAGCAAAAGGTAGATGTATATAAAATCAACCTAAATAAGGCACATAAGATTAAGGCTGGTGTAACGGTATTAGGCAGTAAAGCCTATGAGACGATTGGCTATCAAGCAGGTAAAGTTGAAGTATTAGCACACTTTGACGGACAGCATTTTGAAGGTGGCAGCGTTCTATATACAGTAAAGGAATGGTGATCCAAT
>QWCO01000381.1_pt1 | contig 24166 bp, 39 predicted proteins | sample 1972611 | NCBI WGS metagenome assembly QWCO01 (sample SAMN09866706, study PRJNA288562) | Human oral metagenome isolate term1_saliva, whole genome shotgun sequencing... | reverse complement strand
CTCTTTAGGAGGATGGAATCCCTAAAAGTATTATTTGAATAAAAAAATTGAAAAAATAAAATAAAAAGTATAGAAAATATATATTTTTTTCTCATAAAACCCAATTATGACAAATATAGTAATATTATATTGTTGTAGGATACTTTTTAAGTATGATTTTTGTCATAAATTTGTAAAATTCCAATATACTAATTTTTTTTATCTATTTCTATATTTTTTTCTATCCTATAAAAGCTGGTTTTGCTGATACCCGCTTGCTTGCAGGCTTTATCAATAGGAATATTTTTGTTTTCATAAAGATGAAAGGCAAAATGATATTTTTCCAAAGTTTCTTTTTTTATTCCTTTGGGTCTTCCGATGAGCTTCTTTCTTCTCCTTGCTCCTTCGATTCCCGCTTTCGTTCTTTCACTGATGAGATTTCTTTCAAACTCAGCCACCGCTCCAAAAATCTGAATGACAAACTTCCCATTGGCAGAAGTAGTATCAAAAGCGGGTTCAGAAATACTTTTGAAGAAAACACCTTTTTGATTAAAAAGCTCAATGAGCTCAATCATATTTTTTAAAGAGCGGAAAATTCTATCGGTTTTATAAACGATAACTACATCTCCCTCACGAAGGAAAGAGAGCATTTCATTGAGTCCTTTTCTGTCTTCTCGCACACCACTGGCGATGTCGATATAAATTTTTTCACAGCCTTGCTGCTTTAATAGTTCTATTTGAGTTTCTAATTTCTGCTCAGCAGTAGAAACACGCGCATATCCGAAAATCATAATTTAGATATTTAAATGAAGTAAAAAAACTCAGCATTAGTTATTACATATCCTCCAAGCTCCACTTATAAAATTCTTTTTTATAGGAATTAAATTGCGGATTTTGAATTAAAAATTCGACAGCTTTTTGTCTTAGTTTTTCTATACTTATATTGTTCTTTTGTCTTTTTATTTCCGCGAAATCTATACTTTTTTCTATTTCATTTACTGCTATAAAATCTATTTCAGTTTCTCCTTTTCTATCCCAATAGTTACCGATGCTCGTATAGGCTTGAGAAATTTGAGCATTCTCTCTAAAATACTTTTCTAACATATGTCCGCTGAATGAAGAAAAATCCCTTTCTATGATCTTTTGTAGCTGTTCATATGCCCCTATTTCTATCATTGATGAATATTTATAGATGAATCTAAACCAAAACATGATAAAATTATCTTCTATCTGATATTTCACATTTTTAGTTGAACTTTTTGTAAAAATAGGCTGTTGTTTCTTTATCAGATTAAAATCTCTTTCCATCTTGGTTAAATAGCCTCCAATTTCCTTTTTTAACAAGTTTTCAATCTCAGCTCTTGTATTTTTTCCTTCAGAAATAGCCGTTAAAATACTAAAATATGTTCCATACTCTTTTCCAAACTCATCTATCAAAAGATTTTTCCCTTCTGAAATGAAGATAGAATTCTCATCTATCATTCCCTCTATCATTTTCTCTTTGCTTGTCCAGCCATTATCCATAAAAAGCTGAACATATTTTGCTACGCCTCCTGTAAAACTGAACAAAGCCAATAAATCATCAGGGGTATAGCTGGGGTTATAATCAGATAAAATTTCCTTTAAAGTATTGGTTTTAAATGCTTGTAGCTTTATGAAATGATTGGTTCTTCCGAATAAAGGTTCTTTATAATTTTCAAAAATTTTGTACATCAATGAAATTACAGAACCTGAAACTATTAGATTCAGCTTAGCCTTATCCTTATGCAAATCCCAAATCCTTTGCATATCGCTATAAACCGATCGGTTTTTGAAACAAACTAATTCCCTTGGTTGAAAAGAAAAAATTATTTATTAATCCTACATAAAATAAAAAAAGTGAAAACTTTTAATACAAAAAGTTTTCACAAATAATAATATATGAATAGATAGAATTTCAATTATCGAAATTTATCTTACAGCCCCCATTCTCCGATATATTCTAATGCCAATGTTTTAATTTCATCTTTAATTCCCTCATCATATTGTACAGTTGAATCATCATCAATGAACATATATTTTTCGGGGATTTTTCGCATACTCAAAGTGTACATTATATTTCCTTTATTGTCTGTGTAGAAATCAAAATTTTTCCAATCTTCGATTACATTGTGCCAGTCTTCATTTTCTTCATCCATTTCTTCTAACACTTCATCTACGAGGTCTCCTAAATCTGTTGGGTAGTTTTAGGCTTCGATGAACATTCTTTTTATCCCATTATCATCAGGTAGGTTGTTTAAATCTTCTTTTAGTTCTTCTTATATCTTTGCAATTTTTTCTGCTTTAAGCATTTCGGTTGCAATGTCAGGTCTGTAATCTGTGAACCAGCTTCTGATAGTAAGTTCTACGAAAGGAATATCTTTCTGTTTTAAAAATAATTGTCCCATTTTTAATAAGTATTAGTGCGTTGAGATATCAATATGTATTATAGAGTATAATACTACAAATAATATATTTATGATCATGTTTAAATCTATCCTATAAATTTCAGAGCCAGGAGGAGGGACGCTAAGAAACCCATTGCCCACATTAACATTCTAATTTGGGAATCCATCTTACCTTCTAAGTGTTTGATGCTTTCTTTCAGCATTTCATTACTTTTAATTATCTTTTTTCATATCGTTTTCAGTTTTTAGGTAAATCTATTTAATATTTTTTATTATTTTTCAATATTTTAAAATTTATAAAAGAAATAATAACGCCAAATACTAATGAACAAAGGAATATAAATATTTTTTTCATTTTTTTATTTTTTTTATTGATAAATATGATGATTCTTTACTAATTATGAAATAATAGTTTTTTAACAACCCCCATTAGGTGGTTAATATATTATCCAAACAATTTTAATGTTACCATTATAGCAACGATAATCCCTAAGACCCAATACAAAGTTTTAGACCTCTCCGCGTTTTTATCTTCCAAATGTTTAATGTCTTTACTTACTGTTTCTTTCAGTAGATTAATACTCTGATTAACACTTTCTTTCAGCATTTCATTACTTTTAATTATTTCTTTCATATCTTCATTAGTTTTTAAGTCTATAAGTTTGAGTATTGCTTTTCTTTGTTCAGCAGGAATTTCTGCTATAAGTTCCTCAATCATAGACAAAAGTATTAAATTTATTCAAATACTACAATGTTTTTTTTATTTTTTTACTTATGGGAAAACTTATATTTTTATGATAAAACCTCAAATCTTCTGAAGAGAAAAATAAGTAAAGATTTAAAAAATGATGCATACATAGAGGCTGTAATGAATATACTAAAAGATGTAGGATAAAACTCGGGGTTTGTAAGAAGAAAAAAATGCTAAAAAATATAGTAAAAGAGAGTGACAAGCAAAACAAAGAACTTCTTACATTATCCAATTTAATTAGCAAAAACAATAATAATAAATGTGAATAAATGAAAATAAAACATAGTAATAAAATCATAATAAATTGATATACAGATACATATATTTTAAATAAATCTAAAAATATAATTTTATAAGTCGGGGTTTGTAAGAAATAGGTAGGGGTTTGTAAGAAGTAAAAAGCTCATAACTAATTGGTTTTATTTCAGTTATGGAAATCATATAAATATAATAAAAGAATAAATAAATCTTGTTAATAAATATAAACAAATAAGTCCAAAAATGATTTCAAATGATTTTTTTAAGAAAAAGGAATCAGTTATATAACTTTATTAGTTAATTTATTTTATATTTTTGTGGCAAATATCGAGAATGAAAACAAAAGTTATTTCTATCATTACAGAAAAAGGAGGAGTTGGAAAAACAACGACAACGATACATCTTGGAGTAGCTCTAGCTCAACAGGAAAGCAAGCGTATTTTATACATAGAGCATCTTCTAATTCAAAGAGATGGAGTGATAAAACAGTTAATACCTATTTTTTTCCGGTTGAAAAAAATAAAGATACAAAAAAAATGAAGTTAGCTTCATTTTTTATACATTTAAATAAAAAAATGAAAAAAATATTTATATTCCTTTGTTCATTAGTATTTGGCGTTATTATTTCTTTTATAAATTTTAAAATATTGAAAAATAATAATTCATCAAATAATAATATTTTTTTTATACTAGTTATATTACTTATATTTTTAAATCCATTAATCAAATATTTTTTTCCAAAATTAAAAATTATGGGTATTAGTAGTTTAAAATTTTATCCTAATCTACTAAAAAAAATATTAAATAGATTTACCTAAAAATTGAAATTTATAAAACATTAACCACCTTGTCGGTGGTTAGGGTTTTTTGAGCCATACCTCCTAAACAAAGAAATATTTAACAAATTAAAATTTGAAATTATGGGAATAATAAATAGAACTGAACTTTTAGAACTAGTTAAAAAAATTGGTTTGGCTTTGGTGCGATTTGTGTCTGAAAGATTGCCAAATGATAAAGAAGTAGTACTGACAGCAGTTAAAAAAGATGGTTCGGCTTTGAAATTTGCATCTGAGGAGTCAAAAAATGATAGAGAAATTGTTTTGACAGCAGTGGAAAAAATTGGTTGGGTTTTGCAGTGCGCGTCTGACAATTTAAGAGATGATAAAGAAGTAGTTTTAACTGCCGTTGAAAATCGTGGTGATGCTTTGGAGTTTGCATCTAAAAGGTTAAGAAATGATAGAGAAGTAGTATTAACTGCCGTTAAAAAAAATGGTTCGGCTTTATATTATGCCTCCGAAAGACTAAGAAATGATAGAGATGTTGTCTTAGAAGCCGTTAAAAAAAATAGGTATGCATTAGAATATGCCTCAGAAAGGTTAAGAAATGATAGAGATGTTGTCTTAGAAGCCGTTAAAAAAGATGGTCAGGCTTTGGAATTTGCCTCAGATGAATTGAAAAATGATAGAGAAATTGTTTTGACAGCAATAGAAAATGATGGTTCGGATTTGCAATTTTATGGTTTGGCTTTGAAATTTGCCTCAGAAGAATTAAGAGATGATAGAGAAGTAGTATTAACTGCCGTTAAAAAAAATGGTCAGGCTTTGAAATTTGCGTCTGAGAGATTGCGAGATGATGAAGAAGTAGTGCTAACAGCCGTTAAAAAAAATGGTCAGGCTTTGAAATTTGCGTCTGAGAGATTGCGAGATGATGAAGAAGTAGTGCTAACAGCCGCGAAAAAAACTGGTTTTGCAGTGCGATCTGACTCAGAAGAATTAATATTTTGTGGTCATGCTTTGGAATTTGCGTCCGAAAGACTAAGAAATGATGAAGAATTTATAAAAGAAATTAAAAAAGAAATTAAAAAAGAAATTAAAAAATTAATAAAATAAATGAAAGTTATCCAGTAAGGGGGTTCCCCCCTTAGGATAACAGAAAAAAAATAATGTTTAAAAAATTAAAATTTTTAAAATGGAAACAAAAATAACAAATAAAAATGAAATTTTAGAAGCCATTAAAAATGATGGTGAGGCTTTGGAGTGTGCATCTGAGGAATTGCAAAACGATAAAGAGGTAGTACTGAAAGCCGTTGAAAGTCGTGGACAGGCTTTACATTATGTCTCTGACAATTTAAAAAATGATAGAGATGTTGTCTTAACAGCCATTGAAAAAAATGGTTTTGCTTTGCAATTTGCCTCTGAAAGACTGAAAGATGATAGAGAAGTTGTCTTAACAGCCGTTAAAAAAAATGGATGGGCTTTGCAATATGCGTCTGAAAGATTGTACACTGATAAAGAAGTGATGCTAACAGCGGTGGAAAATAATAGATATGCTTTAAAATTTTCGTTTCAGGAAATGATAGAGAATTTATAAAAGAAATTGAAAAATAAATTTAATACCAGCAGAATTAGACCCTAATGATATGACCAACAGTGTTCATTTTAGTTGATTTTTTTTCTTTTTTTTCATCCGAAAAACACCCAGAATAAAAATGATTTTTTTTCAAAAAAATCCGCAGTAATTAGAGGTATGTTTCTTTGAAAAAAGCGAAACATATCTCTAATGAAATTAATTTAATCTAATTTCCACAAAAATAAACATTTAAAATATTGTTTTTCAGCAAATTAAATTATTTTTGTAGAATAATTTAATTTTTCAATTTTTCTAATCATTTTTTTATAGAAGTAAGAATAAAAAAGATTATTAATATCACAACTACTAAATACACTAATAGTTTTCTGTTCATTTGTCTTTTTTCTTCCTTAGTATATTCTAAAGTCTCAATCTTATTTTTTGGAAAAACAAACCTTAATGGAAATGAAGATAGATAGATATATATACTAAAAAGAACAATAAATAAAAACTTATTTTCTTCTACATATCCTATTTCTAATATCTTTATCAAAAAAATACCTAAAGGAACACTATATGGTATACTAAAAAACATTATTGCTCTAGTATAGGAATTACTTTCCCATTTTCTTTTCTTAAAATATCTATATAAGCTCCAAAATACATATATTATCATATAATAAGCTTTTTACTTCTTAACTAACCAATATTCTTCTTCGTTATTTCTGATAATTTTTATAGAATCCATATTTTTGTTTATATTTAAAATATTTAAATAATCTCTCTCTTCAAAAATTGTTATCCTATTTTTTTTATAAAAAGCTTCCCAATAAATACTACTATTAGGATATTTAGAAATTTTTATTGAAATTTTCATTTTATTTTCTTCTATCTTATCATAAATTACACCTCTTTTAATACCATACACAAGTATACCTTCTGATATTACAATATTGTTTTTTGAGTATAATAAATATGAACTTATAAAAGATTTATTTTTTAATGCCTCTTCTTTATTTACACTATAATAAAAAGGTTTTTTTGACTTTATAATTCCTACAAAAATTAGCAATACACATGAAAATATTACTAAAATACTGATGAGTAACTTAAAAAATAATCGCATAATTTTTATTATTATAATTATCAGCCCAAATAATTACTTTTTTCAATATTTCTATAATGTTATCCATATTATTAGAATCTATCTGATATTTACATTATTTGATAATACACATACATATATTTATTTGTATTGTCAATTATGATTATTCTAAAATCTCTACTATCCCTATTTTCTACCTCATACTTATAATAACCTTGTTTTAATTTTATTATTTTTAAAGGGATATTATTTACTGGTAAGTTTTCTTTAATAGGTAAAGTATTAATATTATTTACATTCTCTAAGTATAAATTATTTATTTTAAAAACTAATAGTTTTTCACCATCTCCATTATCTAACCATTCTTCTTCTCGTGATATTAATTCTATATTCCCTCCTTTTATGTTTAGGTTAAAATCTCTATTTATCATATACTCATAATATTTCTGTATAGCATATTGATAAACAGTAAAAATACCTATAATCAAAATTATTATTATAATGCCTATTCTCTTTTTCATTTTACTAAATAATTTTGGTCAATATGTCCTAAGTAATGTAGTTCTTTGTTTTATGCTTTATTTTCTTTAACCCAATTTATAAGCATTTGAATTGTAATCTTTTAAGCAGTTTTTTGTATTTATTACAATGATGTGTGGAGAAATTTGTTGGTGAAAAATGACAAAAATAACCAACACAAAAAGATAGTTAAGAAGAAAAAAATATTCTTTTTTTTCTTCTTATACACTAAAATATTAATCAATTACCAAATACTTTATTTATTTTTAATTTTCTCCTATATAATTGATTTTTTTCCCTTGATAAAGGACCTATTTTTAAATATGTTTCTGTATTTATTATATATCCTTTAGCTTTTATAGTATCTATTTTTTCATCATATTGTCTATTCGCACAAAACGAACTATCTAAAACATAATATGAAATATAAATATCATTATATTTTATATCAAAAACACCAAAATCCTCTATTCTTTTTTCGGGATTTATAATACTATTTAAACATTTATCACTCGATTCAAAATTATATTGATAGCCATTTGTTATTTCCTCATTATAATCTGACATATTACAAGATAATAAAGATAAAAATAACATATATTTATAAAATTCATTAATACGCATATCTTGGAATGTTGATTACTTGTATCAGTTTAGAATAATTTATTGTATTTATTCCTCCTAATCTACCAATATTATTTCCCCAGCCACTTATTCCTCTTGCTCCAAAAGTTTCATTCGTAGCATTACGGAGGCTTATTGACATCATTGCACCTATTTTTTTCTATGCTTCCTGGTGCATACATTTTATCTATTTCTAATATTGCTCTTGCTTCATCTACAGCTCCTCCACTTATAAGGTTTGCTATTTTCGTTTGCCAATCTTTTCTAAGATTATTAATAAACTACTAATCAATTGTCCTTATTTAATGGAATATATCGAGCATAAAATTCTCCCGGTTTTTTTTGCATCTAATCTTCCTATAATTATATTACCCCCATTTCACTCCTTCTACAATTTTAATATTATTAATTTTTTTGCAAAAATGAAAACTATATTTAGTTTTAAAATTATATTCTTTTAATTCTTTATCCTTCCATATTAATTTTGAATAAAGCAACTTTTCATTATGGCAATAATTTTTAATTATATAGTCTCCTTGAAAAAAACAAATAAAAATTTCTTTTACTTTTTCATAGAAATAATTTTCATTTAAATTAAATTGAATTTTTACTAAATCTTTTTCTAAATCTATTATAAGCAAATTTTGGTTAAATTCTCTCTCCAGATGAATTGCTGTATCTGTTATAATATCATCTTTATCAAAAATATATTTTGATAAAATAATATATTGATGTATTTCTTCTAAAATTTTCATTTTATCTAACCTTATATTTACCCCAATCTTTAGGATTAATAAAAATGTGTTTATTAAACCTACCTTGTTTTTCAATATTAAAATGTACAAGATATCCTTTTCCTCCTCCTATTTTGGGTAGGGAATGTTTTTCAAATCTTATCATGAATTTAGTTGGTTTATCCTCTTCTCATATTTATTTTATATTTTTTGAGTTGATAAAGACTATCCTTTTTCATTTTGAGGTTATTTAATTTTATTCTTGATATATTCATTAATAATATACTTTTTGTCATTTATCATAATATCTAATGATATTTTTCCAAATATACTATCACCTTGCTTATAATTTATTTTATCAAGAATTAATTTTTTTGTTAAAATTTTATATCGATTTACTCTATTATCATCTAAGTTATCGTCATAATCATCTATATCCACAACATAATATTCACCAAATTTTGTAATAATTATATTGGTTCCACTAAACATATCCCCTCTTTTTAAAATTATAACCAAAGTTTTCCCTTCCATATAAACAAAGCTGTCATTGTAATGAATATTTTTATTCTCTATGTTTAAATCCATCTTAATACTATTGTCAATAGTAACAGTTCCTATATCTGCTTTAAATAATAGAAGAAAAAAAACTAAAACAAATAGTATTACTAAAATAAAGGTTTTTCGCTTAAAATTCATACTAAAATCTTATTTTTTTAATTAATCGAGACAACAATTTATCTAGTTCAGGATTTGTTTTTTGTGTGATATTGGAAATATGGTCTTATATTAGTAGAAAGAACTTCAAATCCAGGCTGAGGAGAAAGCCAATCATGTGCTAATATATTTTGAATAGGTCTATGGACATATTTATCAGAATTTGTTCCTATTTTGTAATTACCAATCTGCTTTATATTTATTCCATTCTTCAGGAATTCTTTCATCAGATTTTTTATACACGAAACATATATATTCGTCCCTTGGAACCAAAAAATTATCATCCAATAGGAATAAATAATCTCCTTCTATTTTTACACTATATGTCCCTTTAAAAATATCTCCAGATTGATTAGCAAATTGGGTGTCTATTTTTATTTTACCATTTTTCTTATATATAATCCCTCTTCTTCCTGTGATTTCTGGATTGGGATCTGTATATCCAAAACTAAAAAATCTCACTCTTCCATTTTTATAAAATTGAATACTTCTTTCTACATCTTTTCCTATATCTCGTAACTTTTTATAATTTTTATCAGCCATATAATAATCAACTTTTTTATATAAAAAATTAACATCTATTTCATTAAAAATATTAGCATCAAAGTATTTTATATTTTTATATTTACTTTTGATAACCTTTCTTCCATCAGCTAATCTATAGTAAGGAGAAGGAAAGCAGGATATTATTACGAATCCCAATAACACTATTAAAATTACTCTTACCATGATGTAAATTGATTATAAGTTTGATATTGAAAATACTATTACCAATCTGGCTTGTATTTTTTCCATTCTTCTGGGATTTTTTCAGATTTCTTATAAACATAGCAAATATATTCAGAAGGTTTAAATAACAATGTATTAGGCATTATTTCTAATAAATATATCGTATCTCCTTCTACCTTTACCTTATATGTATATATTGTCAAGCTTCTATCTGAAGTCATTCCAAATTCATCAATATACATTCTTTTATTTTTTATATAAAACACCCCTCTAATCCCTGATATATCTGGATTTGGTTCTAAATAATATAAAAATCTTACTGCACCATTTTCATAAAATTGAATATAATGCAATCCTGGTGACTCTGTTTTTTGAATTTTTTTAATTGAGATTCGACATTATAAGAACCTACCTGTTCATATATATAATTAGCATCTATTTCACTTGATAGATTTCTATTTTTCCGTTTAAACACTTTATTATTATAAGGAACTTTCGCTATACCATTCTCTAAGTATTTACTCTTTATTATTTCACAAGATGTAAACATTACTAAAATTATTGTTATATACAATAAATATTTATATCCTACCATGATGTAAATTTATTTTTTGTATGATATTGAAAATAAGGATTTATCTTGTTAGATAAAACTAATAATGCGGGTTGTGGAGATAGTTTCACATGTGCTAATTTTATTATTAGGAGAAATAAATTTCACTTTGTCAATAATTTTCTTATCTTCTTTGAAGTCAGGTTTTTCATCTTGTATTCTAACTCTCTCTCCATATTCATAAATGATTTGTTTTAATCCTTCAAAAGTAGGATCTGCTTTTATCCAATTAAAACAATGACCTAACTCTTTTTCTTTTGTGTTTTGTAAATTATTGATGAATCTATGTGCATCACTGCAATGTAATAACTTATAGTTTACACTTTGACTTTTTAATGACTCTCTTGCTTTTGCAGCGAGTTCGACCGTTGGTGATGCAGAAAACACAAAATTAGCTCTATTAATTATATTTTTCTTTTCGGCAGGAGAACCATCCCATCTCATAGTATCCCATTCTACTTTTCCTACAGCTGTTAAGAATTTATTTTTTAAAAGAGGATTTTTTAACTTATCCATTAATTTTTCATATGGAATATTTAGAGAATTAAAACCTATCTTAAGAGGGCTACCTTTTATTTTCCCTTTTGAGGATTCTATTAGTTTCTTACCTAATAATTCTATATTTTCTCTTGTTATTACACCACTCCAGTCAGATTCATTATCATAATCATATTCTGTTTCTAATTTATATTCTGCTGATAAAGCATTTAAAAATTGAGATTCTATTTGCTCAGAAGTTAGTTCATTTGAAAAAATAATATGAAAGTTAATTCTTTCTAAGGGATCATCTTCTGATACATTTGCAAACTTATCAATTCTTAACTCTATAACAGGAAGAATAAGTTCTATATTGGATAACCTACCTTTTTGTTTTTCATCTAATACTTTTTTATATCCATCAATAAATATGTAGTCATTAATACCTATAATTTTTATTTCAGAAGGTAGTCTTTCTAAATCTGAAATAAATCTTTCCCAATTTTCAGGAGTATTACCTCCATATTCTTGTTCTATTGAAAGAGGGGTATGTACATGTAAATCCCATTTTCTCCATTCAGAACCTCTATTTATTTTATCTATATTCATAATTTTATTATTTTCTTTTTTAATATAAAAATCCAAACAACCACAGTGGAATTGCTCTACCCACAGGGTGAACAATATCATCTTTTACCAGCCATGAATTCTCCACTCCTTGAATTTGCGAAGTTGTTTTATTCTTTCCTCCTACTTCAAAAGTATATTTATTATCCACTAAAAAATCTGCTTCTTTGGATTGAGAGATATTATGCAATCCTGATAATTGATTATAAAAAAATACTTCTCTTATTGTTCCTGAATTTGGATTTTCTTCACTTAAAGCATAAAGTAAATTGGTATTATTAAGATATATTTTCTCTGGTTTTTGCAACGAAGCAACACTATAATTTTTAGGCTGTAAAAGATGTAATAATCTTGCTTCTTCTAAATAATATAAATAATCATTCAAGGAATTTCTATGTATGGTAGTTTTTCTTGATAAATCAGATAAATTTGGTGAAAATGGGACTTGTTGGCTAATGATATAAAGGAGCTGTAAAATCTTTTTTGATTGTCTTATATCCAAACCCTTTATTTCAGCCATATCCATCTCTACAATTAAACGAACCAATTGCTTTAATCGTTGATAATAAGTCTCTTCACTTTCCAAAAAGAAAGGATAATACCCTTTTTTCAAGTAATCTCCGAAATATTGATACGGCTTAAAATCTGTTGGGAATCTCTGTTGATAATCAAAATCTTTACTTAAAATTTCTTCTAAAGATAGACTATTAAAATGGAGATTTTCTACTAAACTTAAATACTCCCTAAATGATAATCCTTTTAGCTCATACATGATCGCTCTTCGGCTCAAATCTCCTTCATTCTTAGTAATATCTACGATAGAAGACCCTGTAAAAATAATCTTCAAATCACTATATCTATCGTATAAATTTTTGATTTCTTTAGACCAATTAGGATACTTATGGACTTCATCTAATGCTAATATTTTCCCTCCTTGTAAATAAAATTCTTTCCCTATATCTACCAAACTATGATTCAAGAAATAAATATCATCTAATGAAATATAAATTTTCTGAGAACTTGGCAAATCCAATTGTTTCAAATATTGTAAAAGCATCGTCGTTTTTCCAGTTCCTCTCGCCCCTTTTATTCCGATTAATCGACTTTTCCAATCAATTTTTTGATATAAACTTCTAAAAAATCTAAGTTCTGTATTTAAAATAAGCTGATGGGATATATTAAATAATTCTTCCATATAATACTGCACTTTTATTTGTGCAATTTACAATGATTTTTGCATATTTCAAAATGCAAAAGTCTATTTTTCTTTCTTCAAAGTCTTTTCTACCCTGCCATCCCTCACGCAACCCCTTTGCGCTCCTTTTTTATGCTTTCAATGAACTTCTATTCTTCTATTTTACTCAGTCCATAGGGAGTTGTGGAACATTACTCATTATCCTAAATAATATTTTATAATGTCATCTGGTGATATATCTTCTTCTTGTAAATATTTTTTACTATAAAAAGTTAATGTATTGCTATTATCTGTCTTTTTTGCTATCAGAAATCCATATTTTTTACTTTCTAATGTGCAATCATCTATTATTTTATAATCTTTATCATTTTCCTCAATAAAGCATTTTATATTTTCAAAAGACATTCTAAATAAATTTACTTCTTGAAAGAAAACATCATTTTCTACTTCAATGGTTCTAATATAATCGCCCATTTCACTAAACACAATAAAAACCCCTCTTACAGGGATATATAATGACAAATACTTTTTATCCAGCTCTTCTTTAACTCCTGTGATAAAATTTTCTTTGACTAATCTTTTGATTTCTTCTATGGTATTTTCAAATAAGAACTCTCCTACTGATATAAAAGGGATAAATTGCATAATTTTATTTATTTTTAATGTTTTTTTTAATATAAAATATATTAGTGTCCAACATAATAATAATATAATTCCTTGTAGTATTAAGTATTAGAATATAAAATATTGAAAATTCAACCATCACTAAACCAAATAATAATATATTCACAGGTAATGTAATGATTACTAATGGTAACCATAAAGGGTGATTATAATCAAAACCAAATATTTGATATTTGGGAAAACTTACTACAACAGTAATGGTTCCTAATAGTACATATATAAAACTTATAATAAATGATCTAATGATCAATTTTCTATTTTTCATTTTTTAAAATCTTGGTGTTGTTAATGTTGCAGGTGGAGTAATAGCCTCTAAAAGTGAATATTTTAGATTTTGTAAACCTCTCTTTATAAAATTTATACCGCTTTTAATAGTTTCTACTGCTTGTTTTGGTTGTGCAGCGGCATTTAGCCCTTCACCAATAACTTTTGCTTGGGTTGCTTTTATAAATTTTTTTTCAAATATATATTTGTTTTTCAGTATTTCCATAGATTTTGCAAATTTCCCCCGCCTCTTTGTTTTTTCTTTGGGTGTGTCCCTCGCCAAAGCTGTTCCCGCTTCGTCGGGTCGGGCTGTACGCTGTTACTCCTCGCCGTCAGCCATGCTAAAACCCCATAACTACGGCTGTGGGGTATCCGCTGCCATCCCTCACGCAACCTCCTTTGCGTTCCTGTTTTTATGCTTTCAATGAACTTCTATTCTTCTATTTTATTCAATCCATAAGGAGTTGTGAATTTCTAATAATGAAAATAACACTTCTTGAATGTCTATATTGTGATTTTTATATTATTATGTTAGTTCTGTTTATCAGATAATTATATCTTATTTATAATAAAAACAATACTTCTAGAACATTACCGAATATTACCTATTTTCGGTAATCAATATATACTTATTATTTATTTTTCTATAAATATAAATTTCTTTGCTATGGGAAGGTTTATATATAGAATCTCCTATTACTATATTTTTTTCACTTCTGTCTTGAAAAAAATCATCATCTATAAAATACTCCCTTTTATTATACTTATCGTAATAATAATGATGTCCTCCTTTTTTTAAAACTATTTTCCAAAGAATACCTTTTATTTCTAATTTATACATATTTCGCTCATGAATCTCTCTATCAATTTGAATTGTGATCATTGTCATTATAAAACCCACTATAATGGTTATTGACAAAATTTGTTTTGTTTTATTTTGCATAATTTACTTTACCTGTTTTTGTATGGATATTGAACCATTGTTGGCTTACACTTCCTTTAATAGTAACCGCTGTAGCAGGGCTAAATTCTAAACCACCCCCTATACCTCCTTGTACTTGATGCCAACCATATTTCCCTGATTTAGAATAAGAATACCCTATCTCTCCTCCTGTTATAGCCTTTATTCCCATGCTAGCTCCATAGCTAGTACCTGGTAAATCAGATGCTTTTACTTCTGATGAAGGACCTGTAAACAGTGCTTTATTTATGCTAAAATCAACAGAACCATTGAACCCATTGGCTATATTGGCACCTGTACTTACTCCAAAATAAGGAAAAACAGAAGCATCTGAACCTGTTAGTATCCAATCAAAATCAAAACTTATACTAACTCCCAAAAAAGCAGTTGCATCTACACCTACTGAAAAACCTACTTTATCTCCAATTATTAGTCTTCTTAGATTACTATTCCAAGGACTATCTTTCTTAGGGGCAGTTATAACTACTTCTTCTATACCCATTATCTTTTTAGAGTTGTCTATTCTTCCCGCTCCTTCAAGAGAATCGTCATATACATTTCCATTAGCTGCATAGTGTAAGTCTCCTCTCTTTACAGAGTTTCCTGCATATTTAAATCCTTTTCTATCACCATTTCCTTCAAACCAAACTATTTTTCCATCAGCTCCTTCATACCAGTCTTCTGGCTTCATCCCTGTAGGGTCTATCAGATTTATCGGGTTATTATTCGTATATGTATACGGTGTCATGGTTTTTTCTGCCAGCGGGTCTACAATTTAGCCATAGCGATACTTTTGGGTCGTAGTATCTCGCCCCGTAGTAATACAATCCCGTCTCAGTATCCAGCTCTTTGCCATTAAACAAATACGGCATAGTCCTGCTTGTAGAATGTTCCTCAAACAACACCTCTCCAAATGCTATATACTCCGTATGTTGGGTTATTCTTCCTCTTTATACTTTTCTTAAAGATCTTCTCCTCTTTTTATAATAAAAATAATACTTTAAGGACATTAACGATATTGCTAATTTAAAAATATTTCTCCATTCCATGGATATTCAGTCTCTCTATATATAGTCATTTGTAAAAAACTATATATTAATAATATAAAAATGAGGATAACCGTGATCAAATCCTTTTTTATTAGTAGATGTAAAATGCCTATTATGAACAAAAGAGTTATAAATACTCCTATACAATATATATCGCCCAACCCATATCCATAAGTCATATAACCATTCATGTTTAATAGTAAAACTATAACTACTATTATTAGCTGAATTTTTAAAATAATCTTCATTTTATTCTACTTTTTGTAATTTTCGTATTTTTCCTTCTTTTATTGCTTGGTCTATAACTTCAGGATGCTCAATATCAAATGAATGAGCTCCAAAAAAATCTACTTCTTTATAAGTTTTTCCCCAAATTGTAATCTTTTTAATATATTTATCATCAACATTTAATTCTATATTTGTTGTTATGTTATTATTATAGTAATCATCTCCAGCAAGTTCTCCAGATACTCCGTCAAGTCTATTCCAAAGATTAATATGATCATTTATACTATCTTTTTGTGTTTGAGGATTTTCAATATCACCTTTTTGGTTATATGCAGGAGCTGCTATACTAATAATATTTACTTTTTTACCCATTTTTTTGTAAATAAGTTTAGATGCTTGTATGGCAACATTAGAACCATGACTATGACCAATTAGTGTAATATCCTCTCCTTTTTTCATTGTTTTTATTACAAAATTTGATAATTCTTCAGCTGCCTTCCCTCTTGTTTTTTGATTATTAGTTAATGGAGCTTTCCAATTAAATGTCCTATAGTAGTGTTTATTATTTGTGATTTTTAATAAAGTATTAACTGTTTTATCACTCCATCTCTTTGAATTAGAAGATGTTCCATGTATAAAATACGCTTGTTTTCCTGTTGGATCCACATAAATCACAGGATTATTATAAGTGTATCCATAGGTATTATGGTTCATAGGATTAAACACCCCGCCATTATGCTGACCATCTATGTAATGTTCAGTCTCTTGTATTGGATTATAACCACTGAGCGGGTCAGTATTGAGCCATAGGCTGGTTTTCATATCCAGATATCTCGCACCAAAATAAATCAGATTGATTTCTTAGTCCAGCTCCTTCCCATTAAACAAATACGACTTTAAAGATCTTCTTCTCTGTATCTTATTCATAATAAAAACAACACTTTTGGAACATTACCCATTATTTTTTTAGAAAAACTAATAAATCATTTTTAAATTTCATCTTATCAAAGTCTTTGACTTTTTTAGGAAGTTTATCTAAATTTTCTAAACTCTCAATGATTTTGTTTTCTAATATATTTTTACTTTCTTCATCTGATACCGAAATAAACTCTTCATATTCATCTGAATTAAAATTGAATTCGTTTATGAATAATTTATTCATAATATGCTCTTCTCCAGTATATATATTTTTGGTTATTTTATAATCTACATAAGTAGGTTTTTGAGGTTTATTAAATTTTTCAAAGCCTTCGGGTGGTAAAATGCAAATACACCCTATAATATAATCTTTTATATCTTCCCCATAATTTTTATCTTGAAAATATTCTTTTAGAGCCTCTGATAAGGCAATGATTAAATAAGATTTATGCTTCGCTTTTTCATCTATTGTTATTGATATATTAAATTCCATATTATCTAAAAATTTTATTACCTGGTGGTAGTTCTCCATGTTTTATAAAGTAATTATATATTTTTGATTTTTCAGCAATTTTAATTTGCATTTGATTGCCGTAAAATTCAGGCTTCATTGTTACTCCTCCAACTCCTATACTTTTTAAATAATCTCTTGAATATCTATTTGATGAAGTAGTTTCGCCGTATTTCCACACATCACCTGCATTTAAAAACTTAGTGCCTGTTGGAGTACCACTACCTAGGGTATAGACAGGATAATTTCCAGAAACATTTGCAGTTAATGCATACTGAAAACCCTGAGGCCCATGATCTCGCTCCATAATTTTTTGAATTTCATATGTAGCTTTTGCTGTTAGAGCAGCAACACCAGCTGTTATTAATATAGGTGGTATTGCAACATTATCTGCAACACCTACACCAGTGACATCATCTGCAAGCAAACCACCAGATATTGCTAAACCACCCATCATAATACTGCCTGAATAATCAACAGGTGTATTTGCTAAAGCATTTTCTGCTAAATCAGCAGAATGTTTAATTCTTCCATTGCTTTTGAAAAAACCATAATCTCCTAATTCAATATTTTCCCAGAAGATGCAGTATATGTATGTCCTACTTCCCTATATTGTGCACCATTTCCGTATAATTCTGTTGCTGATTTTGATCTACAACTCTACTATCATAAACCATACTACCATCAACAGTACGAACCCAATCTTCTGGCTTCATCCCTGTAGGGTCTATGAGGTTTATCGGGTTATTATTTGTATACGCATATGGTGTCATGGTTTTCTCCGTCAGCGGGTCTACATTTAGGAAAATGCTTACTCTCGGGTCGTAGTATCTCGCTCCGTAGTAATACAATCCTGTCTCTGTATCCAGCTCTTTGCCATTAAACAAATACGGCTTTTAAAGATCTTCTTCTCTATATATTATTTATAATAAAAACAACACTTCTGGAACATTACCTATTATTTAAAAATAGATAATATAATTAATACACAAAGTATTATTAATAGTATAAATGAATCAAAGATCCTTGCTGTATTCATTGGGTTGTTATCATTTTTTTCCTTTTTTTTATCCTTTATGTAAATGAGTGTAAGAACTATTAATGTAACATAAATAGGAATATACTCTTTTGCTATCATTTATTTTGCTTCTAATTGTTTTGTAACTGTTTCTTTTATAATTTCTTTTTCTACTTTTCTCATTTCATTCAAAGTTTTTTCTATAGGTTTTTGAATACTTGGTGTTGGACCAGGAATAGCTTTATCTACAGCTTTGTCTATTATTTTACTAACTGTTTTATTATATATTGCTTTTCCTGTGGCATTATTTGAAAAGTCTTGAGTTATAAGTTCAACAGTTATTTCTATACCATCACCAATAGAAGATGTAAGTGTTCCTGCTCCAGCGTAAGCGAGTCCAGGGGTAGCTCCTATTCCCTCAAAAGCAACTCCTACTGCGGCAGCTCCTAATCCTATTTTTGTAGCATTATCTCCTTGCTCTTGCATTTCTTTAGCAAAACCCAAAATTTCTTTTTTATTATTTTTAACCCAGTTTTGTATATTTTTTCCTGTATCAACAAAAACTTGTTTTACACCATTATACTTATCTATAACTTTCTGTTTTAGGGTATATACTGTACTATTTAGTCGTTGTTGTATCAGTGCCCCTGCATCAAAATAAGTCTGCTTTCCATTAGGATCTATGTATATTACAGGATTATTATAAGTATATCCATAAGTATTATTATTCATTGGATTAAACACCCCATTATTATGCTGACCATCTATGTAATGTTCAGTTTCTTGTATAGGATTATAACCGCTGAGTGGGTCAGTATTGAGCCAGAGGCTGGTTTTCATATCCAGATACCTTGCCCCAAAATAAGTCAGATTGGTCTCACTGTCCAACTCCTTCCCATTAAACAGATACGGCTTTAAAGATCTTCTTCTCTATATATTAACTATGTTTATCAGATAGTTATATATTATTTATAATTAAAACAACACTTCTAAAAACATAACTTTCACAATTATTTATACCTTTCATCTAATCTATTCTCTAACATTGTATAAAGTTCATATACTATTACCCCTGTATCTGTTTTATCTGCTAGACAATTGGCTATTATATATAATTTCCATATACTATTAAGCCTAGTTTTCCCAAAACCTTTTATCACCATATGCCCTATGTCCATATCATATTTACTACGAGAAAAATATTGTTCCCATTTTAAACCTTCATGGTTCTTTATAAATACCTCTCCAAAATAAATCCCAATATCTACAGCTAACGAGCGGGTCTTTATTGTAATGTCCCAGTCTTGTATTTCTATATAATCTGGTACAGCTGCTCTCTTTTCTTTGTATTCTTCCTCTGAAAGTTTCTCTGTTTCTACATTCTCCTCAAACCACTTTCCAAGCATTTTCAGAGATTCTGGGCTGTAGTCTGCCTCCCAGTTTTCATAGCCTTTTGTAGTTTTTACTGCTTTTATCAGCTCTTGCAGTCTACTTTCTTTATTTTCCTCAAACCATTTAGCGTATAGTTTCAGTTCTTCCTTCGTCTTGGATTGAAAATCATAATCAATCGGCAAATTGTTTATTACTTGATACATAGGTTTATTTATTATGATTTTTTTAAATAATGAAAACAACACTTCTGGAACATTACCACACTACCAATCTTCCTTATTTATTATAGTATTTTTGTCTTCTAATTTTTTAAGTATATTCTCCTCAAACCACAATATTATTTTTTTATTATCACTCTCTTCTAATTCATTATTTATTTCTTTCCAATTATTTAAATTATTTTTCATAGTAGCAGCAAAAAGTCCTATTGTTGTTGGTTGCCAATCTCCTCTAATATAAAATGATATTACTCGATTTTCTTCTTCTATATAAATATATACTAGATACCAAAATTTATATTTTTCATCTTTCAGAGTATATGGATTTCCATTCCAAAGTTTAGGAGGAATTAAATTAGGATTTTGTTCCTTCAATAACTTTATTTTATCTATAACTTCTTGTTCTGTATTATTTATTATATATCTCTCTGCAAAAGCATAACTACCAGCTGAAAATATATTTAGATCTTTTTTGAACAAGCAACTGTATACAAAATCAATAAAAACACTACTATTTTTTTCATCTTTTATCAGGTATATTAGTAACTCCTATATTTGAAGCTTTATAATAAAGGATTATTTCTAATAAAGCACTCACTTTATCAGCTTTACTTAATTGATATATAGTCTTAGGTGTTACTAAAACTCCTAAGCCTATCCCTAAAGCACTTGCCTTAACTCTATCAATAGGATTATTAAAAACATTATTTGCTATAGCAAATTCTTCTAGTACAAATCTCCAGTCCGCACCTATTGCTCTCGTATCAGTTAATAATCCTTTGGCTCCTTCTATTCTTAGATTATCATATCTTCTATCATGTCCAATAGCTGGATATTCTGATGAGTATTTTGGAATATACTCATAACTATAATTACCTCCATATGTTCTTGGGTTATTTCCTCCAGGATAAGATATACCAAATAGATTTTTATATAAGCTACCAGGATTTAAAAAGCTATTACAATTGGCAAAAATTGTAGCGCCTCCACTCGTAACTAAATTTTTAGTATTATCCATTACATTATTATTCATATCAATATATGTTCCATTACTGTGAAAAGTATATTTTGATATAATTTTATTTCCTTGCGATGTTATTAATGAAGAGCCTCCCCCTAAATGCTCTGTACCTTTTCCATATGTTTTTTCTGCATCTGTTCGAGATTTAATATTCTCATCATAAAATATTTGCTCACCTCTCTTAACCCAATCTTCTCCTTTCATCCCTGTAGGGTCTATCAGATTTATCGGGTTATTATTCGTATATGTATACGGTGTCATGGTTTTTTCTGCCAACGGGTCTACATTCAAGAAAATGCTTACTCTCGGGTCGTAGTATCTCGCCCCGTAGTAATACAATCCTGTCTCACTATCAAGTTCTTTTCCATTAAACAAGCATGGTTGTATTGTAGATACAGAATGTTCATCTATAAAGGTTTCTACGAATGCCTATATATCCGATGTTTCACCGAAGCGTATCGGTGATGCAATGGGTATATACCTATTAAGCAATACATATATACCTAGTATTATAATATGTTCATTCCCCATTTTATTATTTATTTCTCTTTTATAATATCGATTATTTTCAAAATAAAATACACTATAACCCAGCATAGCAATAATACTAACATTTGCAATCCGATAATCCAAACAAAATTTCCTTCAATCATCATTAACCCAAATAATAATATATTCACAGGTAAAGTAAATATCACTAAAGGTAACCATAATGGATGTTCATGATTAAATCCTAATATTTGGTATTCGGGAAAACTTACAACTACTACAATCGTTCCTAAAAGGACATAAAAAAAACTTATCAAGAATGATGTTATTATATTCTTTTTCATGCTATGGATTTATTATTTATAAGCATCCTTTTTTATAAAGCAATTCTTTTATTTTAGGAAATTCCTTTGCTGAATAATCTGCCTCGTTTTTTATCCAATCTTTTATATAAATATCTTGAGGATTAACCTCTCCGCCTTTTTTATATAAAACATTACTACAATCTGCTCCATTTACTAATAAGTATAAAATTATACTATAATTTTTTGATAAAACGGCTGAAGATAAAGCATATTCATCATTAGCATTAATATAATTTATATCAGCTCCACTTTTAATCAATAATTCAACTAATTGTAAATTATTTTGTATAGATGCTGCTATTAATGGGGTTGTATTTGTTTTTTGTTCCTCTTTTCCTTTATTACATTCAGCATAATTAACATTTGCCCCATACTTTATTAAATCTTCTGCATAGTTAATTTTACTATTAGATAAAGCGACTTGAACTAATGGTGAGGTACAGTGTAAGGAATCTGAAATATTAGGATTAGCACCTAATTTTAATAATTCTCTAAACCCCTTATAATTGTCATTATATATACTTAAATGTAAAATAGTTTTTCCATATATAGTATCTTGGTAATTTATTATTGTAGGATTTTTTTTTACTTCCTTTTTTATTTTATCAATATCTTCATCCCAAACAGCTTTTGCTAATTCCCAAGCAGGAGTATCTTGAAAGATTCTATAATCTGAACTTAAAAGCTCCTCTTTATTTACTTTATGTTCTCTATTTATTTTATCACATGATATAATCATTAAGGAAAATATTAATAATATTATTAATTCTCTCATAATTATCTAATATATTTAGTTGGGTTAATACCAAATTCTCTTAATACATTATCCATACTATATCCATTATAAATAGAACCAATAGTTGTAGGTATAACATAATGTCTTTTACCATTTGCGTTAGGTAATAATAAACTTTTATCTTGTATTATATTAAGTGGATCTGTCTTCATAATATAAGCATTTATTAATCCTGTTGTTCTAAAGGCAGCTGTAAGACCTCCAAACCATCCTTTAATATCAGAATTTTTCATACCATTTATAAATTTTGTCGCAACTCCAACTCCTGCCGCATTAAATGTTATAGCTTCTCTTCTTGTAATGTTAGAATTTAGCTCTGCCAAACCTCCTCCTAAAGAATGACCAACATATGTAAGTTCAGTTTCTCCTAATTGATTAGATAAAGCTGTAGCATTTTTGGCAGATATAGAATATTGACTTGACATTCCAAATAGTTGCATAATATCTGTAATTCCATCTTTTACCAAATCTTCTGTTCCCGCTGTAGCATAAGTATATTCTGTAACTTTACCATTTACAACTCTCTCATAAATTTGTGATTTAAATCCAGAATTTCTATCATTTAATCTAATGTTTTTGAATTTTGTTTTGGAAACTCTCCATCCCCCTAATAAAATATCATCTTTTTTATCCCCATATACATGAGCTGCCATTGCAGCTGCTTCTGCAGGTGATGGTTTTACTGCTATTTCGCTTTCCATCCCCGTAGGATCCACCAACATTATCGGATTATTATTCGTATACGCATACGGTGTCATTGTTTTTTCCGCCAATGGGTCTACATTCAGCCACAAGCTGGTTTTCATATCCAGATATCTCGCACCAAAATAAGTCAGATTGGTCTCACTGTCCAACTCCTTCCCATTAAACAGATACGGCATAGTCCTGCTTGTGCTGTGCTCCTCAAACAACACTTCCCCAAAGGCAATATACTCCGTGTGCTGGGTTATTCTTCCCTCTCTATCCGTAATATACGAAGAACTTCCCAAGTGGTCTGGGTGGTAAAAATACAAATTTTTCTCTATTATTCCATTATCTATGAAGCCATACCCTGCTTTTACCGTCTGCGGTGTGATGGGGTCTCCATACTGCACAGGTGGACCTGGCACATCGCCTGGCTCATTGAACTTCGGTGGTCTTGGCCAGCCT
>QWCO01000678.1_pt1 | contig 24353 bp, 42 predicted proteins | sample 1972611 | NCBI WGS metagenome assembly QWCO01 (sample SAMN09866706, study PRJNA288562) | Human oral metagenome isolate term1_saliva, whole genome shotgun sequencing... | reverse complement strand
GTGCCGTGCAATCGGAATAGGCCATTCTTCATAGCCACTATGTCGCAAGATTTCATCGTCTCTACTCCCCTCAACCCAGTAAATAGAGGAGTAAGGCATATTCTTATTACCTAGTTTTCCGTTGCGGTCTTTGTTTTCACACACCAACCAACAAACAGTATATGTAGATGCATTACCCTTGCCGTCATCGTATGCATTTTTAATCTTTTCGGTACAGTTATCATATCCAAACTCTTCCACGAGTTGGTCGCAAGTCATGTTGTACTTTCGCCCAAATGTATTAACCTCACCATTAGCATTACATTCTAATGCGTAAGTTCCGATTGGATACGATGTGAAACGTACACCAACTTTACCATCTGGCATGATAGACATAGGTGCTTGTCCAAATGGTAGTTCCATATAGACTTGGTGAACCACATTGTAGAAATTGGATTTTGCAAATACTGCATACAATATTTCTTCACGTTCATCTAATACTTTTGCTACATCGCTATTTGCTGCCATGTCGGTATTTTCCATGGTTAGCTTAAACCACTTTCTACTAGGCGGTGTCATTCCACTCATTACACCACTAGCAAATATCTGGCAACTTTCCCATGCTATACCAGTTAGTATTTTGTCAGTATATAGTTTCGATTGGTCTTGCTCACCATCGAATACTCCAAGGAATGGCAACTGATAATCTCTTATCATCTTCCATTTCTCAACGTACTTTTGACGATTGGTAAACATCTGATTGAATTTAGCTTTTATTTTCTTGTAGTCTTTTGGTTTAGTTACAGGCTTTTCTGTAGGTTGCCTTGCTAGGCTTGATAAGATAGTACTCATATTAACCGCCTAATGTTGTTTTGCCCGTGGCTTGATTTAAAGCACTAGCCAAAATTGTACTATCATAACCAGTTTTCTTACGCTTCTTATCAGTGAACCATTGCTCATCTTTCTTTTGCGTCATATCATCAGTCTGTGCGACTGGTGCAGGTGCTGGTGTAGTAACACTTGGTGTTTTAGCTTTCATACACATTCACATTCCCCCTTTACCCAAATGGTTTGTACTCTGTATTAGCTACTCTTCTGTGATTGCCATTTACTTTTTTAGTGACCCTAAATGCAAAGGTCAAGGCTAATGCATCGCCTTTATTTGGTGATGGTAAGCCACGCTCTTTCATATCTTTTTTGCTTTCCAGTTGGATACGTCCATTCTTATCAATGATCGCTTCTGGGCCTACCAAATCATCGTACAAGCCCTGTTCATTAGGAATTGAACCGCCCTCTTTTAGCCATTCTTTCATCTCACCCCACATGTACGCTCGCATATTGAGATACATATTGTTAGGCGATGCACCCCCAAAGGCAACTAACCGCCATTTACGGCCCATTGACTTTCCGATACTATAAATACCAGTTCCGTAACCTTGGTCTATAAATACTGCATCAGCTTTATATTCGTCCTCGAATTGTGCTATTAGGCTAGCCATACGCATATCATCATCATTCTTTTCAACGGTTGCCAAGCACTTCATAGAGTATCCATTACGCATTACGATTTCTAGTGTATCGCCACCAGTCCATGCAGGATCTACACCGATTATCGTTGGTAGGTTATTAAACTGTCCTACTTTGTATACTCGTTTCTGTGCTTCATCAACGATTGTTGCGGATATGAATTGTGTATCAGATGCACTAGGGAAAACACCCCTAACACGAATTTTCACAAAATCACTATCTTCTCCGTAGAGTTCGACCCATTCATTTAACAAAACTTTGTTTGAAACTTTAACAGTTCGACTGTCAATTTGTTCTGTGTGCCAATAATTGCGATACTTTCTAAAGCATTCTCTAAAACGCCCACTATTTTTAGTAGGGTTTCCAAATGCACACCATATAATCTCAGTTTCCTTATCCGTCAAAGCACCCTCTGCAACTTCCCAAATAATATCTGCTATAGAAGATGCCTCATCAAATATGATAAGGATACGATTTCCTTGATTATGTAGACCAGCGAATGCATCAGGATTGCTTTCCGACCACGGAATAGCATCTATTCGCCATGTTTTCTCGTACTGTTTGTCAGCACTAAATAAAGCTGTAGCAGTGTATGTAAATAGTTCCTTTCCTATAAACAGGTTGTACCACTTACTCAACTCCGCCCATGTTTTAGACGATAACTGTTTTTCTGTATTAGCAGTAACTACACCTCTTGTATTTTCGTGTGTGGCCATAGCAAACAAAATAAGAAACGATACTAATGTTGATTTTCCGATGCCATGACCTGATGCAATTGCAATTTTAATTGCCTTTGAAAGGCTTTTACCTTTCTTTAATTCATCCCCAATCTTTTTTAAGATTTTAATTTGCCATTCATCAGGGCCGTCAAAGTTTTCAAGTGGTGTTCCTTTTTCTCCCCAAGGGAAAGAAAAGTATACAAAGCCTAATGGATCATGCGTAAATGAACCCAACGCATCAATCAGTTGTGCCTTGTTGTACTTCATCTGATTTTACCCTTGCTTGTTTCATTCGGTCAGATATATCAATCTCTATTTCCGCATCAAGTTTTACCTTGTCAGTAAATAGCATGTGCCGTTTGCCCAACAACTCGGCTGCTTTAGTTCTATCTGCAATTGAGGCATCCAAACCGAATGCATCTTTTTCTTCACCATTCATAACCTTGGTTAGGTATTCTAGCACTTCATCAGCAGTTGCGATTGTGTCTTTGCTGCGTTCGTTCATGACTGCATCTATATATTGGCGCACGTTTACTTTTGTCAATAACTGACTAGCTTTACTTCTTGCCGTCTTTTCTGAATATCCAGCAGTAATTGCACTTTGTGTTCCGTTGGTGGTCTTAACGTATTCATCAGCGAATATGCGTTCTTTCTTAGTTAGTTTTTGTGCTAATTCATTTATACTCGCCAATGCTACTCACCACCTTTATATGTCTTAACTAAAAAAAGTAACACCTCGTGTTGCTTGGTGCTACTGTACTCACTTTCTTTCTTATAGAGTTGTCCATGTTTAAAGGTCTTGCCCTTTTTGTACTTGTGAGGAAATGTCAGTTTATATTCCTCTTCTGTATACATTCTATTAACGATATATACCTTGCAAGGCTTATCGTATTTGCTCCATGATTGCCTTACATCGACTACATACCGCCTACCATTCATCTGTAATGCTTTGAGCAATTTCTTTATCGTTGGCTGATAATTCACATCAAGCACCACACAATACCGATTATAATCAATACACCGCACACAATGGCTAGGCAATCAATAATACTCAATACGTTATCGTCTCTATGCTCAAACGCATATTTTGCTTTCGCCTGTAGGTCTTTGTTATCTAAATCTTGTGCTGCACGTTTAAATAATGCTCTGTCTTTAATGAATTGTTTAATTGCATTAATCATTTTAGTACTTCACCGCCTTTCCGCTTTAACTTCCCATTAGATCGCACACATAAACCGCATGTACTTTTTCTTGCATTCCCCTGTGTGATATATGTTTGGCATAATCCGTCATATTCAATGACATTAGCCGTGCATTTTCCTTTCTTGTTGTTTAAGCATTTGCTTTTACAACACATAATATCAGTCATCATTTCTCCCCTTTTGATAACTTTATGCAAAAAATGAGATATATCGCCGTGGATATACCTCATTATGTGATAGTTTTATTCATTTTTATTGCATACTCAAAACCAAAGTTATATAGTTAGCTATTCGCCAACACGAGTATATGAATTGTAATCATGGTTAGCTCACTCTGTCTAACTCTCGCACAATACTCGGTTCCCAACGGAACATATAGCTTTAGTTTTCAATATGCAATTGCACCCTCTAAACTAATACCGCTAGTTGTTTGTAGTATGTAACATTTTTAGCTTAAAGGTTTATCTCATGAAACGTATAGTTGGTTGTTATTGCAATATTGGAAAGGATTATATGTGCGGTATTAGTTTACAAAATGCAATATAAGAGGTGCGGTGCAGTTAGAAAATAATATAGATTGTAATGACTTAGAAACAATACTCGTTGATTTTCAAATACAAAATATAAAACCGCACCTCAATTGCTATTTAGTTTTTAGAATTGCTCATTGGCAACTCTTACACCTTATATTCTACTATATGTTTTTAGCTATAGATACTGACATTTACTGACATTTCATGACATTTACTGACATTTCAACTTGCCTATTTCAATTAACGCCTTTTCTTTATACCTCATAGCCTGCCTTTCGTTAAATTGGTTTTCAAAAACAGAATGTGCTTGTTTAGCTGACATTCCGAGCAAGTATTCATAACGTAACATTGTGCCGCCTATTTCTTCACTTAGACTATTGATCGTGTTGATTACATCGCATTTGTACTCGCTCAATTCATCAATCCGTCTGCGTTGTTCTTTTTCTGTATCAATAAACCTTGCTACACTATTTTCTAACCCACAAGGAACACCGCCACCGCTCACTCTATCTTTTGAGTAATCAATAGCACTAATCGATGTAATATTGCATCGTAGTTGCTCTATTTCTTTTGCAATCGACTTTATTTGTTCATCAACTGTCTTTACAGGCTCAAGGTATTTTCTAGCACTACTAATTAATCTTTTTTCACTTTTTGTTGGTTCATTCAAATACAAATCACCTCAATCCTTAAATGTACCATTAATGACTAACATATAAACCAACACGCTCCATGCTACAAATATAATTGCATTTGCATAACCATTGTTTACATTACCCATAGCAACTACCAAGCAAAAGAACATAAACCATATCATATGTTTATACCTCTGCTAGTTTTGCATATTTCCATGCAATCGGAGAATTTTTTATTACATTACTCCAAGATGTTCTTCCAAGTTGCCACGCATATACTTCTCCATTTTCATACATTGCAAAATATCTACACTTCCATACTTCTTCAATACTATTTCTTACAAAAATCGGTGTATCAACTTCTACTTTCGACCAATCAACAAGGCCTAGATACTCGCCAATATCGATTAGTTGGTCTTTCTCTTCGAAGCATGTAGATTTCACTGGAACACGTGGCGAAAACGGGCATAGATAATCTCTTTCGCCGACAAAGAAAAATAGTGTATCATCTTCAATTTCCGCTTTTCGATACCCTAGATCATACATGCGTCTAAATAGTTCATCTGTAAATTGTTTATCGTTCATAGTTATACCTCTTCATATGTCATTTCAAATATATCAGGCTTACACGGATAAATCTCACCTTTAACACCTTTAATAATGTAATCACCTAACGACGCTCTATATTGCCCCTCTAATGTGTTAATGAGAAGTTTGTCAGTTGCTTTAGAAATTCAAATGCACTTTCCCATGTATCATGTGGTGCTATGTAATAATCAGAATGTTCTGTGTATCCGCTATAACCTAACATTTGTTATCACCTTGTTTCACTTTCCATTGCTTTAACGCATTATTCCATTCTTCTTTGCGCGCATTTTCAATAAATTCCGCATACTCAAAGAGTGCATTTCTTCGTACAAGTCTTGTATATTCCTCTAATGACATCCGTCCTTTTCTCAAATCGAACATGCTCATCATTATTGCAATTTTTACACCGCCTATACAATATTCCGAAAAAATACCCTCTGCTCTACTTTTAATAACAGGCTTATATATATCATTACCATGCACTATTGTTAACGCACTTGATAATAGTTCAAAATCCATCATAGTTACCTCTTATGATAAGGCGGATATTTCACCGCCTATACCTGTCTTTCTACTGTCTTTTACTGTGTTTCTACTGTCTTTTATTTACCAGTACTGCCATAACCGCCAGTACCTCGTTCTGTTTCGCTGAGTGTTTGTACTTCTTCTACATCAACAACTGTGATTGGTACGATAATTAATTGTGCAATGCGATCACCTCTAAATATCATGTAATCGCTACAAGATACATTCTCATATACGATACTGATTTCACCTCGATAATCTGCATCTACAATTCCTACGCTATTTGCACATCGTAATGGTGTTTTACTCATGCTGCTACGTGGCACTAATAAACCCATATGACCTTTCGGAATTTCTACTGCTATTCCTAGCGGTATTTTCTTTTGACTGTCCGCTGGTACTTTAATATGGAATGGGCAATATAGGTCTAACCCAGCTGCATCCTTACTACCTCTAGTCGGTAGTTGTGCGTACTCATTAACTAATTTCACTTTCATTTGTTCCATGTTCCTCACTCCACTCGCTTTCTTTGTATATACGGAAGAAATCATCCGCACTCATTACGACTAACCAAGGCTTATTGCTTTTTTTCCAAGCTACTATAGGCATATCGCCACTCTTTTTTGCATCATGTTCCGCTTGTTCGTATGCTTTACGAACATTGAGGTTTTCCACAAACTTCACCTCTTGATGTATATTTGGTAAGCCTACACAGTCCGATGCATCGCCTGTATTTCCACAATATTGTGCAGTTCTACGGACTTTGTCGAACCCATGCGACCTACACACATCACGCCACATTCGTTCACCCCTAGCCCCTTTTTGTTTGCTATTTATTGGCAATCTTCATCACCGCCATCTTTTAAGCATTCATTACATGCTTTTTGATACACATCAACATAAATCTCTTGTTTATCTCCGTTATATGTAACCTCGATATACTCTTTGATATGTACACCACTTACCAACGCTTTCCAATTTTGTAATGTCTTACAAAACCACACTACATACATATCATCTGGTGTTATTTCGTTGGCATTATACCCAAATTCATTAAATAATACTGTTCTTGCTGCGTTGATTGCTTTTGTTTGAAATTCGTTCATCTTTATACCTCTTTTTTATTCTGCAAATTCCATCAAATTTGTTTGTACTTTAACATCGCTCAACATTTCTTCTTTTGCTTTGGCATACATTTTTCGGTCAATCTCAAATCCGTATGCACTTCGACCTAATTCCATTGCTGCCCTTAACGTGCTACCGCTACCAGCTACTGGGTCAATCACCACATCGCCCTCATCTGTGAATATCTCAATCAAGCGTTTTAATACAGTTACAGGCTTTTGCGTTGGGTGAATGTTAGGTACGATATTCTTGTTATCACGTTTCCATTCAAAATGGTCAAATATCATTTTTTTGTTGTTATTGAATTTAGGCAACTTTTCACGATATAAAATCAATGCATATTCAGTAGCACCAACTATCCGCATATTAGCCTTTAATACCTGTGCAGAATAATTTTTGTTAAATGTGATAGGAATATAATTCTTAAACCCATGTTTATTAGCGTATTCAATTACCATCGGCATTTGTTGGAACGAACAGAATACAATCATGCATGGTGCTTGTCCTCGTTCTTTAGGCTCTTTCTTTAACAGCCTATTGCAAAAGTGAAAATATTCTGCAATGTTGAAATTGTAGTCGGAGTTGAAAAAAGCCTTACCAGCTTTTTTGCTTTCTCCGTTCTTATTATCCCCCCCCTACGTACCACATAGGATTACTTGCATAGGCATTGTTTCCTAAATTATATGGAATATCTGCAATGACTAATTGTGCCTTTGGTATTCCATACCTCTTGAAGTTTTGAAAATTATCATTAAACAATTCTACTTTCATCTACTCACCATCTTCATTTACTATGCCCCATATGTTCGTTTCACCGCTCATTGAGTGTGCATCATATTCCAATAGCCACTTTAAGCAATGTCTACCATGCTTTAACCCATCCGCTTTAGGTCTTGCACCAGCAGGCCCATATGATACAGCCTCAACCCATTCGCAATGTGCTTCGTACAGATACCACGGATACATTAGGCAATATGCTTTGATGTATTGTTGTTTTCGTTTCTTTTGTACTATCATTTTTTCATCTCTTAGAATATTAACTTTTGAAAAACACTAGCCATATAGTCTTGCCCCTACGTTGTCCAATTAGCGGTTCGCATGGTAACAAAGGTTTAACCATTGGTAACGTAATTTGCTCTTCGTTCCATTTAAAGATTAATGTTCCGTTTTGTTTTAATACTCGCCAACACTCTGATAGGCCTTGTTTTATATCCTCTTGCCATGTTTTTTCTAACTTCCCATATTTCAATGCTAGAAATGATTTATCACCAACATTTAATAAGTGCGGTGGATCAAAGATAACCAGATGAAAACTTTCATTTTCAAAAGGCATCTTGCGAAAATCTGCGATTACATCAGGTTTCACAATTAATCTCCTACCATCACATAGTGTTGTATCTAATGTGCGGTTATCAATATAAACAGTTTCTTTGTTTTCTCTATCGAACCAAAACATTTTAGAACCGCAACATGCATCTAATATTTTCATGTACTCTAAATGCTCACTCCTTTAATTCCTCTGCCTCAATAACACAATTAATCGGAGATATAGATACAAGAGTTCCATATATATCTTGGAATAATATGCACTTTGCCTTTCCATCAGTAACGAGGCTTAAATCAATGTAATAATCATTTAGTGTTTTGTATTTTTCCGTTGCATATATTCTTGCTCCACCACTCATAAACACCTTAATTTTAACCATATTTTCACCTCTTAGAATGGGATGCTTTCATTTTGTGGTTGTTCAAAAGTATCAAAATTGCTACTTTCAAATTCGCCATCAAGCTTTTTACCAACAAAATCGGCTACCACTTCCGTAACATATCGTTTCTGCCCATCTTGCGTATCATAAGAACGTGTTTGAATACGGCCATTTACAAGCAATCTTTCTCCTTTCTTACAATTGCCAACTGCTTCGCCTGTCTTGCCCCATGCTACACAATTAATGAAAGCAGTTTGTTCTTTTGTTTCGTTTGTTGTACTGTCAACGTATGTATTAGTAGCAGCTACTGTAAAAGTTGCCACCGCTCTCCCACTTTGTGTAAATCTCAATTCAGCATCTCGTGCTAAATTTCCTAATAGTTGTACTTGGTTCATATATTCATCTCCTATTTTCTAATTCTATGTACCACATCGCCTTATTTTGGTGTGTGTACCATTTCTTGCTTATGGATTTATCATTCGTAAAACAAACTCGCCTTACAGGGCGTTTAAATTAATTTTCTTTCAATCAATGTTCGCCCTTTGAATACACGCACCATATCGCCTATAGAATTAAACTCCCTTGTATTTGCTTTCATAATCATAACCATTTGTTCGTTTGCCTCTTGTTCTGTTTCCACATTGAGTGGTATTTCAATTAGGATTGCCATTTTGTGTTTTTTGCTTACCATTTATCCACCTCACCAATAACTAAGCTGGTTTAGTTCCGCCTCACAATCATCTACATATACATCGTAGCTAGGGTGAATGTGGCAATCGACTGTTGCTTCATCACGCATGATTTCAAGTAGGTTATCAATCTTCACTCTAGCCTGTTCTTCGCTAGTAGCTAATACTGTAAAGCTAACATCGAATGATACATTCACGCTGGCTTCAAACTGTTTAATTCGTTCTTTCATCTATCCCCCTATTGCTTGCCGTAGTAATGCTTTTCCCTTTTCGGAAATGTCAGCGTTATTTAAGACTTCATTCAAATCTACAGGCTTACGTTCCTCTTTAACTGTTTCAATTAAATGTCCATTAGGTAGCATTTTAATTTGTGCATTACCTGCTTCTATTTGTTTTCGCTCTTCCTCATTTTTCATTTTTTCAGCAAGCAACAAACCATCATCTTTAATGAGATAAGCAAGTTCATCGTTTTTTGCTTTTCTTTCTGTTAGTTGCTCGTAGCATTTAATGAATTGTGATCTACACGATGTTTCGTTATAATCTTTTCCATTTTGAGGGTCAAAGCTACTCCAAATAGTTTTAGCTGCGGCTAATACGTTACCTTGTAATTCGTTTAACCCTCTTTCATAACCAACACTACTTGCTTTTCGTCTAACAACTTCCCATGCTTCCTGTGCCGTTAATTCATCCTTTTCTGCTTTGACGTATCGGCTCAACTTATCAGCGTTCTTTCTAATCGCTGCAACTGTTGGTAGAAATTCGCTTTCTTGTATCGTTTTGATAACCGCTCTATGCAATATTGCAGGTGGATAATCTCCAAGCATCATTACATATCCCTCTAGCTTTTCAGCATCAAGCGTATCTCTATACATAACTGTTATCGGTCTAATGGCTTTTAATGTATCAGCCTTGCTCATTAGTTCTCCTTTCCTCTTCTTCGTACTGTTTCAACAATGCATTTACATTGTCTATACGTTCTCTTGTTTCTGATTTAGTCGGTGTTTGGTTCAAGTAATCATCAAACCTACCAGCAAATAATGTATTAGGTCTTAGGTATTCTTCCCATTTAGTACCTATCCATTTATCACACATGTTATCTATGACTTTCTTAAAGTCATCAATAGTAAAGTGTTCATTCAGTCTTGCTTTAATCAAGGATTGCGTTTTCTTTGTTGTATGTTTGTATGATTTACCTGTTTTGAGATTGAGATAATCAATGATTTCATAAACTTCTTTTGGTGTATTGTCCTGTTTTGCAGGACTATGTATATTTTTTATCTCTATCTCTTTCTCTAACTCTATCTCTATCTCTGGTGGAGATTTCTCGGAGATTTGTCGGAGATTTGTCTGGACATTTGTCCTATCTGTTTCTATTCGTTGCCTATATTCACGCTTTCTGTCGGCTTCGCTACTTCCTTTACCTATGAAATTTTGAATGTCTAGCATATAAATTGCACCATTATCCAACACATCAATAAGTCCTAAATCTTTAAAAATAGATAATGCTTGCTTGATTGTGCCTACTTGATGTCCTGTTACGCTCGCTAACATATCCGCACTATACGGAATACGTTCATTTACTACTAACTTTCCATCATTCTTTAGACTTCGTAAGTAGAGTTTTAAAAGAATATTACTGTACAAATAGCCATCTTTCATGCTTTCTAATATCTTCAACTCATCGCTGTCAAAGAAATTATCTTTCAGCCGTAGATAGTAATACTTTTTGTTATCGCTCATAGGCTAGTCCTTGTTTAGCTTGTTGATAAACTCATCTTCACTTAACGGCTTGCCTAGTGATACAATTCGTGCTAACACACTAGCGATTTCATCGGCTTCATTTTCTTCTGTGTCTAATACGCTATCAACCATTGCATAAATTGCGTCTAGTTCTGAGATTATCCGATTATTAAACGTATTACTATTTTGGTCTTTTTTGTAATATTCAATGCGATTTTCTACGTATACTCTAATCATTATTAACTCGTTCATATTTATCTGTCCTTTCTTCAATGATCGCTTCTAGCTTTCTTTTGGTTTCTTTTGCAAATACTCCATGTGCTAAATTTTCATGGCAATATCTGCACAAGCAGGCTAGGTTATGTAATTTACTTGTACCGCCCCTACCTCTAGGCAATATGTGATGCACTTCCGTTGCAGGTGCGCCACATATTACGCAACATGGATAGCCGTCTATACTATCTCGTTCGATAGCTTTCGGTCTTGTGATTTTGTAGAGTTTGTCATCTGCCCTTTTCCGTTTGTTCATTCCCCCACTCCTTAACTAGCGATTGTATGTAATCGCTATCTTCAAGTTGTATTCCTAGTTGATGGCATTAATCGACTAGGCAATCAATCAGTCTTTGCATTTCTGCAACTGTATATACTGACGAGCCGTGGTAGCACATAATATTGTGATAACCTTGTAGGCTTTTACATTCGCCTGCATCTTCGGCTATCCACCCTATTCCGTGTGCTTGCCATATCGTTATATAGCGTTCAACTGCATCTTCTCGGACTGGAACATATGTAAAGTGTCCACAATCTTTTATTGCTTTCTTATACACATCTTCTTTTGTTGTGTAACTATTTTTGCTTAACTCAACTGCAATCTTCTGTGCTATAAACCAGCAATAAGAATTGGCATTTAAACTTCTTGATTTAGTTTTACGTTTGATTTCTACTGTATATTCTTTGTCAGCAGTAATCTTTGACAAATCATTGTCATGTGGTGCTGGTATGACTACCATTACACCTAGCTGACTTCTTAATAATTCGATGTTATTTGTTGTCCATTTCATAGAGTTGTTAGCCACGCTTTAAATTGTTGTAACTCTTGCAAATCTAAAAATTCAGTTGACGATTTATTAAATGTTGTTTTCATATAAGAAATAGCATTTTCTTTTGTTACATTTTTGATTTTTGCTAATTCAGAAATTTCGTGTTTAATACCCTTGGTTAATTCAGTTTCGTTATTGCTTTGTGCATCATCATCTTCATCCCAAGCCACACCAAGAATAGACGATAACGAATATCTACGTGCATACGTTACAACACTACCAACACCTTGAGGGTCTTTTTTCATCAATGGTAGCGTGAAAGGGGCGCTTTCCAACCATTCACCGCTTTCATGTAATAACATGGTAGTTACAGATACTACATCAGCACCTGTAAAAGGTACTTGCAAAAAAGACAATCCATTACTTGCTAATACAGGTCTAACCGCTTGTAGTAAACTGTCTAGCGTTACATATTTTGATTTTAGAAATGCATTTTCTTTTGTTCTGTTTGGGTCAGATACTTCTGATTGGAATTTCGCTAATGCTTTTGCTATTTCTGTTATGGTTTCACTTCTATTCATTAAATTTCGCTCCATTCAATACCTAATCGGATTAATGTATCGGTAATTGCTTTACGTTGTCTTGAATTGATATTCTTTACAACATAAGTTACTGTTTTTACTTCCTCTTTGATTACCTCTGTTACTTGTGGTTGTTCTGTGAATATCGGTTCCGTTTGTTGAGGTTCTTTCGCTTTCATTTCAATTTCAAGTCGCTTTTCAAATTCATTGGAAAGTACATTATCCAATTCACCGAACGGAATATTATCAACACGATATTTAATTTCTTCGTATTGGATAGGTGTATCTAGTGCGTAGTTTTGATTAAATAAATCAATTTTCATCTTAATCATTTCTACTTTTTCAGCCTGCATACGCTTTAGATCATCATCGTTTTGTTGCTGTTCTAAAACGTTTTTAACCATTTCATCAATAGCTAGTGCAACATCTGACATTTTAGCGGTTTTGTTTTCCCACCATTTAGGGTTTGGAATTACTCTGTTTTTATACTCTTCTCTAACACCTAATGATTGTGCTTTATCTTCAACCATATTTAATACTGTTTCTTTACGTTTCAACATTTCTTGTTGTTCAAATTCATTGATTTGATTTGCGATAGGGTTTTCAACTCTACTTACCACTGCTAATACTTGTTCTAATTCTGCAGTGAATGTATTATACGGAATTTTTAATTCACGTTTTTTATCAGTACCAAATCGTGTCAACTTTGTACGGATAGATACAATCTCTTTCAGTACAGATTTCATTTCTTTTAGGTTATCTTCCGTAACAACTAACCCATTGTATTTTTCTAGTTTCTCTTCAAGGTACTTCGCAAGTTCTGCGTTATTCCAAGTTAAAGTTAAATTGCTATCAATCACTTGTGGCTCGATAGCTGGTTGTACGATTACATCAACTGTTTCCATTTATTTCTCCTTGTGTTAAAATACAAGTAGAGATATAAGACATACTCTCTACTAGCACGCTTGCTTTCCTACGGCTTCAGCGTGCTTTTTTTATTTCCCTCATCCAGAAATTTGAAAGGATGAGTAATGTTATACCTAATGAGATTTGCAAAAACCCTGTCCATTCGTCTATTAGGTCATACTCTATTGAGTTGATAGAGCCAACCATAAAGAACAGGGCAATTGCTCTTGTAAGATAAATAAATTTCATTGTACGCTCCAATGTGCTATTTCATGATTGCAAGTCCTAATCTCTCTAATTGCAACAGCCACTCTTCTTTTTGCTATTACTTTATAGCAAGGGTGGTCTGTTCTGAATGCATGTCTTTTGTGAAATGCATTGTTTAATCTTTCTTTTAGCATTACCAACTCATTTTTTAGTTGTTTTACTTTCCACTCAAATCTCATAATTCTTCTCCTACAATCACTAGCATTTGGCTAGTGATTTTTTTAATTTCACTTTTCAAACGATTGTTTTCTTTTTCCAATCGTTCCACTTCATTTTTTAACTTTCTGTAACCAATAGCTGAGTATTCGCTTTCAACCCCTGCTAGTGCTTCAACCTCTTTTTTGCTAAATCTCACACCGCTTACATTCGGTAGTTGTTTTAGCTTGCCTTTATTTCTTAGGTCATATACTGCAGTTAGTGAAATTTGAAATAGTTCTGCTACTTGATTAGCCGTGTATACTAGGCTCTCCATTTTTCGTTCCTTGCGTGTAAATCAGCAGTTCTAGCTAACTTTACCCAAGATAGAATGACTTTCTTATTCCATCTGGATTGATTTCTTGACGACCATTTTTTCTTGATAAGTTTTCGCCAGTATTGGCCATACTCATCGTTACGGCCAGCGTAACCAAATGTAGGTAATTTTCGTCCGTACATTCTGTTTGCTACTCTCAAATCATTTTTGTTTTGTACTTGCATTTTTCTCCTTTAATACACTTAAAGTGTAGTTACTTAGCAAAAAAAATTGATTGTACTGATTTCCCAAATACTTTTGCCAATCTGATTTTTACTTCATCTCTTGGAATACGCTTCCCTGCTTCATACATGGCAATCGATGTAGGTGCTACACCAACTTTAATTGCTAGTTCATTCTGTGTTAAATTTTTTGAATTTCTTAATTCTACTAATCGTGTAGCGATAATATCTGTATTCAATATTTCATCACCTCTCTTCTTGCTACACTCATAGTGTAGTACATAATCAAAATTATGTCAACACTTAAAGTGTAGTTTTTATTGAAATTTTCTTCACTTTGTGTGATAATGAAATCATAGAAGTATATATTTATATAAGGCGGTGTAGAAAATGACGTTTGCTAAAAGACTAATAGAATTAAGAAAATCAAAAGGCTTTTCTCAAAAACAATTAGCAGACCATATAGACGTATCACCTAGTTTAGTAGGTATGTATGAACAAGGTAGAAGAAAGCCTAGTTTTGAAATATTAGAAGCTATTGCTGACTGTTTCAATGTAAACATCGATACCTTATACGGAAAAGAAGATGTAGAAACACCATATTATTTAGATCCATCCGTTTCAGAATACGCACAAGCGATTAAAGATAATCCAGATTTACGTATATTATTTGATGCTAGTAAAGATATGTCTAAAGACGATATAGATTTTGTTCTTAATACAATTGAAATGTTAAAAAAGAGAGAGGGCAAATAACTATGAATAGGTTGATAATTTTAATTTGCATGATACTTATTCCGTTGCATATCAATGCAATTTCTATAAATGAAATCCGTAATAATCCAAATCAATTCAAATTAGTATACTCGGACGAAACACGTGAAGCATACGTAGATAATTCAACAATTTCTGTAACAAGATATAATCCGCCTTATTACGCTATTAACGCTACTATATATTCAGTGTGGTATGACCGAAATATTATTGTAGAAACAAATCAAACCTCTTTTTACAATTACGAAAGAAGTATAGAAAAATTATCCATTAAATATAAGAATGTAGCCGAGATAGCTAAAGAGGTAGCAAATGATACTGGAGTAAGATGGAAAGCTAATACATTTGTTTTTTATGACTTTAATGGTAATATGCTTAGTTCCAAACCATTATCACATCAATTTGATAATTCCATTGCAGGTAAAGCGATACTTTTTTCTCCCTCATATCAAGTAGCAATGTATATATTCTATAAATCTTATCATATGTATTTTAATTACTCACGATAAAACCAATTATTAAAAAAGGAATTTACTATGAATAAAAAAGGATATGCACTATTAATCATTCTAATTTTAGTTGTTATAGGTCAAGCAGCTTATACCTATAATCTAACAATGAAGATAGATAGACTATCAAATTCTGTTGCTAATTTAGATGCTGATAGTACAATCAACAATTTAGATGCTAGGATTAAAACAATAGAACAGGAATTATCAAATCATGACTTATCTGATATTGAAGCATTAAAAGATAATGTGGCAACGAATACAAGCAACATAGCATCTATCAATCAATATTTAGATAGCATTAATTTTAAATTAATGGATATCGAAAGTAGTATTTCTAATATCAATTTAAGATCATTAATCAACTAACGTATGAGAAATTTTATACACATACTACTTTGTACAATAACCCTACAAAGGGGATGATAGTATGAACATCAATTTGATTTACATCAAACTACGGAAAACACAAACTGCAATATTAAAGTTAAATGATGACGGAACATATACAATCCTAGTTAATAGCAATAAGCCACGAGATGTACAAAGGCAAGGAATACTACACGAATTAGGTCATATCATACATGACGATATGTACAACACCGCTAATGTTGATTTAATCGAGCGTATGGCTCATGCAAGGCAATTTGATGATGTAGAGGGTATCAACTTTTACACACACATCATATGAGGTGAATTATGCAATTCAATACAACAATTCGGAGAAAGGATAAAGGATAAAGGATATCAGATTATAGTTAGCTATAAGGACGGCTACAAGTGGAAACAGAAATCCAAACAGGGTTTTGCCACACAAAGAGATGCTAAACTTTACGGCCAACAAATAGTCGATAACCTAAAAAAGACTATCACCAGTCCACTTGATGATAGTCTAAAAGATTTAACACTTATTGAGTTTTACAGAATATATACAGATGAAAACAAAGCAAATGTATATTCTACGTTCAAAGCATATGACAATGCATTTCAGAAATTCAACACGCTATTTAATATGAAAGTAACAGATATTTCTGAAATACAAATTCGGAAAGTGATTAATGATTTACAACAATCAATAGCCACTAAAAATATGTGCATAACGATTATAACAAAGGTATTCGCTTATGCAGTATCGCCATACAGGATTATTAATAGTAGTCCTTGCAAGAATATTAAGCGGTTACATAAAACACAAATAACTAAAATTAATGCTATAAGTGAAGATGATGTAACACACCTATTAACATCGTTAAAAGGCCATAACTACAAATACTATATCGTGTGTTCCGTTGCTGCCTATACAGGTATGAGGTATGGCGAAATCTTAGGCCTTACATGGGATGATATAGATTTAGATAACGCTATTATTGATGTGAATAAACAATTTGCTTATAGCGGTGAAAGTACATATATGATCCGTAATTTAAAAACAAAAAACAGCTACAGAAAAATACCTATTCCACCCATACTGATTGATATACTACTTGAATATAAAAATACCACCAGCGGATTATATCTATTCAACAATCCAACTGGCGGTACTGGTGCAGTATCGGTAATGATTAAACGCTACTTACCGAACACATCCATCCATGATTTAAGACATACCTATGCTACAAGGCTATTGGCAAATGGTGTAGACATCAAAACAGTAGCATCCTTATTAGGTGATACTGTTGATACAGTCATTAATACGTACATTCACTATACCGATGAAATGAGATTAAAGGCACATGATAGTGTGTCTAAAATTTTCGGCTAGAATTTTTGACGGATTTATTGACGATTAGTTAATAAACCTTGTATTTACTAGTGTTTTTAGTCTATAAAACATATCAATATATTATAGCACAAACAAGGGTCGTTTTGAATGTTTTGTACACCCTATTTCAATAGATTTATACGTTCCTTTTCTCTATCCTCACACGACGCTATGAGCTGTAACTTTTGCGTCCTATTGAGGTGTTTAATAGCATATTCTCGCGACTGCGCCTCTCGTTTACTGTGAAAGCTTTCATGATAAACCAAATACACCGGTCTACGACATTTCGTATACTTAGCCCCGCCTTTTATCACGCCATTATGAGCATCTAATCGTTTTTTTAGATCTGTTGTCCACCCACAATATAAGCTTTCATCAGCACATCGCACAATATATGTGAAAAATTGTTCATGATCCATCTTATTTACTAGCGTCATCTTTAATTGGTTCAATAGCAATCGAATTAATGGTCACCGGATTAACAGGCTTATCATTTTTATCCGTTTTCACCTTACCAATTTTTTCAACCACATCCATACCTTGTACGACTACGCCAAAGATGGTGTGTTTATTGTCGAGATGAGGGGTAGGTCCCAAGGTAATAAAGAACTGCGACCCACCTGTATTCGGTCCACGATTTGCCATCGCAAGGACACCCATTTTATTGAAATGAAGGTCATTAGAAAATTCATCTGGAATTTCATAACCAGGGCCACCTGCACCCGTTCCTGTTGGGTCCCCACCTTGAATCATAAATCCATCAATAACGCGATGGAACGTAACACCATTATAAAAACCTTTTTTGGCAAGGTAATCAAAGTTTTTAACGGTAATCGGTGCTTTAGAGCCATACAAACGAATTTTAATTTGACCATAATTTGTATCAAAAACAGCATATTCATCTGCAATTGGCGCATTTGTAAAATTAGGCATCTTATTAACCGTTTCAGCTTGTGCAACAGGTGTAATCGTTTTATCCGCACTGTTATTGCCACATGCTGCAGTTACTACCATCATGCCCCCCAATAGAGCACAGCCTAATATTCTTTTAACATTCATGATAATCCCTCACAAAATATAGAATTCCCCAAATTATATATACATAGAAAAACCGCTCAACCCGTGAGCGGCTCTTTATTAGTATATCATGTTTTCACTATGAATTTCTTTAAAATTCTATAAAATTTACAATCTAAAAACAGCGTATAGTAAGGACTAATCAATCCATCCAAAATGCTTACATGCATTGTAAATACCATCTTTATCACAATCGGTAGTAATATAATCTGCCTCTAACTTGAGTTCAGCTCGAGCGTTCCCCATAGCGATATTTAACCATTCCGGCCTAAACATAGATAGGTCATTATATCCATCTCCAAAAACGACGACTTGATTTGGTTTCATATGGAAATGCTCAATCATATTACGAACACCCAGTGCTTTTTCCATCGGTTCATACAAGACACACCCTTCGCCATAGCGGATAAGTTTGTGCGTCATATGCTCGATATCCTTTTCCTCTTCTTCGCCATCCTTAAAGAATACATAGATTTTATAAAAATCTTCTACACTGTGAAAGTCGAACGCTGGATCTACTACAGTTTTAAACACATCCCAATCAGGATGCCATTCCAATATTTCTTTATAAGGTGTAATGCGCCCCAATTTATTGCGATCTGTTACAGCCCAAGGAATATGCTTTGATTCAAGGTACTCTAAATATTGAATACACATATCGCGATTCATACCAATCATGGATACCAATTTTCCATCAATGGTGATACTATGACCTCCCACGCCGTTGCAATTCATCTATACAGTACTGAGCACTATCTGGAATTTTTCCTTCCGGCCACACAGCCAATGTGTTATCGATATCAAAAAAGAAAAATTTTTGTTCCACAAGTCCTCCTATCTGTCGCTATATACGAGTTCATATACAAATTATTAACTCTACCCTATAAGCACTATTCATCTCGTCCACTCATTAATTGAAAGCGTTTTTGCTGTTTCACATCAGGATATTTGTCTCGGTCTACATCACTACAAAACATGTCCAAGGGCCGTACATATAAATCGCGTTCATCATACAGTTTCTGATATACCACCAATTTCTCACCGGTTTCAGAATGTGTAGCCACATCTAATACGTAATAATACATACCTTTGAAATGACGATACAAACCACCTTTTACGATTTCGTTCATAACTACCTCTACTTACTAAAAACGATTCTTCATTTCTTATTAAACATTATACTAGGAAATACTATTTGAAAAAAGATGTTTATCACTATAAACAAAAGACTCGCATTCTCCTTTTCTTTCACCGTAATCCTTCTAGGAAGGACTTAGCCAATAGAGTAGAAAAAGAGAATGCGAGTAACATTCTACATTTATTTAGTTGTATATGAAGCCAAACCCTTATGAACAAGACCTATGATAAAGCCAAGGATGGCAAAACTTACCCAGCCCATTCCAATTCCTTGGAACGGAATGTATTGAGTAAATAGACCTTCGATAGCATCAGGTGCCCAACCAGCAGTTTCAAGACCGCTCATTAGGGCAGAAATCATAGTCAACCCAATGGTCCAACCATATACACAGCGACGACCGCCAAAAACAGTATCACTTAAAGCTAACAAAATAATAACAATCGTCAATGGGTACAACAGCATCAATACTGGAATAGCAGCACTAATGATTGTTTTCAAGCCGAACAAACCTAGTGCAAATGCAGCTATAGAAAATATAACAACATACATTTTATAGCTAATTTTGCTATATAGTTTGTGGAAATATGTACTACAAGAAGTAATAAGACCGATACTTGTACTCAAACAAGCTAACAGAACGATGATTGCTAGAATAATTTGACCAGTACCACCAAAGAGGAAATCTGCACTAGCTGTTAACACAGGAGCGCCTGTATCAAATAAACCAAATCGTTCTACGCTTGTAGCACCGATGTTCGCAATGAATATATACACAATACCAAGTAATGCTACCGCAATAGCACCAACCTCCATCACTGTTTTCGTAATAACATCGCGAGATGTGGCACCTGTAAGGCGTACGAAATCAATTACAAGAATAGCGAATACCACAGAAGCTAAAGCGTCCATTGTATTATAGCCATCGAGGAAGCCTTGCAATACGGCTACGCCATCAGTTGCGTAAGCCGGTTGAGGCACCGCATATGTTCCAATCGGTGTAATAAAAGATTTAATAATCAGTAATAAAATAACAAGCAATAAAGCTGGTGTCAAAATATTGCCAATCCGATTAACAAGCTTTTGAGGACTAATCGATAGCCACAAAGAAATACCAAAAAATATAGCAAGGAACAATGGTTGCATATCCAGCGTCATACCTTGTAAAAATGGCTTGATTGCAATTTCATACGCAACGGTACCCGTTCTTGGTGTCGCAAACATAGGCCCAATACTTAAATATAAGGCTACCGTATAAATAAGACCATATATAGGATGCACACGACCTGCTAGTTCCTCAACGTCTTTACATCCAGAATAGCCCATGGCCATAACACCAAGTAATGGTAACCCTACGCCAGTTAATACGAAACCAGCCAATGCCCATCCTACATTAGACCCTGCGTGTTGACCTAATGAGGCCGGGAAAATAAGATTTCCCGCACCAAAGAATAGGGCGAATAACATCATGCCTATGGCTAAATAGGCGCGCAGTGATAGATTTTCTTTTCCATCCATAAGGTTATCTCCCTTCGTTCTACACTATCATATTAGATAACATTATATATGATATGGTACTCCGATTCAATAACAAAATCGAATTATATCGAACTTTCATTACACCTTGCGAATATTGACTTGTACATCGTAGAACGTGCTTCCCCACGCTTCATCAGTCGGTCTAGATGCGGTTACAGCATTAATTCCTACCCTATCATCACTGGATTGAGATTGCCACCATACGCCAAGGGTCACGAGTGTGCCTCGTTGTACTGTGCTATCTAAATATACTTTTATGCGAACAGCCCCTCGATTGTTATAAATCTCTACAACGTCCCTATTATTAATGTTATATAATGCGGCATCATCTGGATGCATACGCAACTTCATCAATTCAGGATCATCAAATTCTAATTCACAGAAACTAGAGTCTAATATACGTATATCATTACCAACAATCAACCAAAATGGTTCATCGTCACCATATGGTTCTGTATAGGTAATCAACGGAATGGATTCTCGAGGGTTTAAAATTTCGATTTTTCCTGATGGTGTTTTAAAATTCATTTTATAATTATCTGGCAATGATATCTCAACCAAATCACCACGCAAAATGGCATCTTGTTGGTCTTGTGAAAGCTTAGACGAATTGCGAACCATATACTCAATTAATTCACGTTCTGTCATGCCGAAGAAAGGCTCATCAAGTCCCATACGCCGAGCAAGTTCAGAAATCACTTGCCAATTAGACCGAGATTCACCAACCGGAGGTATCGTTTGATAACTAGCCGCAATTGTATAATGCCCATAAGAATTAAAAATATCATTAGATTCAGCAGAGCTCGTAGCTGGTAAGATAATGTCTGCATATGCACAAGTATCTGTAAAGAAGCGTTCATGAACAACGGTAAATAAATCATCCCTCATAAGACCTTGTCTAACGAGATTTTGATTTGGCGCTGTTATAGCTGGATTCGATGAAAACACATATAAACTATGAACTGGCACCCCGCCACTTGGATCCTCTAATCCATGTTCTAGAAGCGCTTTAGGGTTTGTCAATAAATCCCCTAATAATATCATCGGCATCATCCGTTTATGTGGCGTTGGTATATTGGGTTGCTGCATAAATGACTTATTAAAATATTGGCTACTACTAGAACTAGATAGCAAGCCTCCACCTAAATGTTGCCATGCACCTACCACGGCAGGAAGTGCATTGATACAACGACAGCTCATCGCGCCATTGCCATAACGAGATACACCACTACCTAAACGAATAAATGGAGCCTTCGCCTTTGCATAGGCATGAGCTAATTCTTCTATAATTTCAACTGGTACACCACATATAGAGGAAGCATATTCTGGAGTAAATTTAGGCAATACATCTCGTACTAGCTCATCATAACCTTGTACATATTGCTGGATAAACGCAGTATCATCAAGACTATCTCGATGTATGATATGCATCATACCAAGTGCTAATGCGCTATCAGAACCGGGTTTTACATACACATGATGTGTGCCTTGATCATTGGTATATGTTTTATGGGTATCTATAACCCATACAGAAGCGCCGTTTCGTTTTGCTACATTCACATCGTGTAATATATGTACATCTGTAGCCGTCGCATTAAGGCTCCATAATATAATCAAATCACTATGTTGTGCCTCTTGAGGTTTGATAGCAATTGTATCTCCATAAACGGACTTAAATGCTGCTTGCTTCGCAGGAGAACAAATTCCTCTATCTTGACTGGTAGCCCCAATGCGACGAAAAAAATAATCCGCTGCAGGACTATTTACAGCACCCATGGTCCCCGCATAAGAATAGCGAAGAATACTTTCACTACCATGGGTATCAATAGTATGTTTGAAGTTTTCTACAATTCGGTCTAAAGCCTCATCCCATGAAATAGGTGTAAATTGATTCGGACCAATGCCTTTTTTACCAATTCGACGTAATGGTGTCATCAATCGTTTAGGTGAATGAATAACACGCTCATAATGAGCCATCTTAGGACATAATGTACCCCGTGTAAAATCGTGCTCTTTATTACCACGAACCTTTATCACTTTATTGTCATCTACTGTAAGTATAAGCCCACAAGCATCAGGACAATCATAGGGACATACACTTTTATATTCTTTCATATAAGCACCTCGCTTATTATTGGATTTCTATTAACAGTAATTCTATATGTATATTTATAGTATCATACATAAACTACTTTATCTGTAATAAAATTAACGAATATCGATATATTCTAAACTTCGTATTATTAAATACATTGCATATCAATACATATATAAAAATCACTCATCAAAACAACTATGTTAGGTCATAACTTTTATTAATGTATACCATGTGGATACACAATAAATATCGATACTTTTCAGTGTTTATTTATGGTTTTCCGCCTACAATACAAATCAATAACCTACGTATAAAAGTACCATTTTTTACGTTCAGGAATGTATCCATTCCTGAAAGTCATAATATATAATTTCTAGGTATTATCGATTATTTCGGTATTTTTTGTTAACCTGTGTGATAAATTTCACGTAAGTTATGCAAATTATGTAATGCATTAAGTTATGTAAAACTATTCAATAACTCTAGTTTGTGTGCTATACTGACATTGTCATTTGAGAGGATATAGAACTCACCGGACATCATATCACATTCATTGATATTACGGAGTGGAGTCTACTATATCAGGTCATATTTTCTGAAAAGAGGTTTTAACAATGGCAGACGCTAAAAACACTGTACTTTTCCCTTATGAAACACTTCACAAACTTTGCATGGACGCTTTCCAAAAATTCGGTTTCTCCGAAAAAGAAGCTGACATCATCCAAGACGTACTTTTAACTTCCGACTTATTCGGTATCCAAAGTCATGGTATGCAACGTATGGTACGTTACCACAAAGGTATCTCCAACGGCTTGATTAAAATCGATGCAAAACCTGAAATCGTAAAAGAAACTCCAATTTCCGCAGTTATCGACGGTCATGACGGCATGGGTCAATTATTGGGCCACAAAGCTATGGAAATGGCTATCGAAAAAGCTAAAAAATCCGGTGTTGGTATCGTATCCGTACGTAACTCCAACCACTATGGTATCGCTGGTTACTAT